>Ga0041059_1000152_pt1 | contig 42999 bp, 48 predicted proteins | sample AraColnosormetaG_FD_56232 | JGI IMG/M metagenome (GOLD analysis project Ga0041059, IMG submission 56232) | Arabidopsis roots microbial communities from North Carolina, USA - Col MF nosort | ecosystem: Host-associated > Plants > Roots > Unclassified | place: USA: North Carolina | collected...
TTCACAATGTTGCGGTGATTGATTTGTGACAGAAGAACAATCTCATTGATAAACTCTTCCATTTTGTCTTCATCCACAACTTTGGATCTTTTAACCGCAACGATGCTCCCATCTACCAACATTCCTTTGTACACAGTGCCTTGACCGCCTTGCCCAAGCACTCTATCTATGCTGAAGTTATCAGTGGCTTTTCTTAACTCCTTTGAACTGAAAATCTTAGACATTTCTACATTTCCGTCCTTTGTAGTTAATTGTTGTTTCAACAGCAAGCCTCCGTTCCGTTTGAAAAACTTCTTGCTGCGGTTGATGTTCCTTCGCTTCTTTATGAGTTTAAATAGCCAGAATAGCCCAACAAAAAATACTAATCCTGACAAACCTATAAGAATGCCTACAACAACCCAAATAAACATAAGGTATACATTATCCTCTACTTTATCAGTCTAATAGTTAAAAGTTGCCACTCACCTTGAAGCACCGGGGGTTTGGTAGGTTTGGTTATCTTGGGGTTAGGCCTGCACATGGACATTGGTCCAGGCATGTTAACACAATGAGCATCTTCCCCACAGTTGTGATTTCCTTCGCATGAATCAGTATCTACACAATTTTGAAACATAATTATTGATGATCTAATGAGAAAACAAAAGAAGAAAACAATCACTTATGACTTACCTACGCAGCCACCTCGAAGGTATGGGTTCCCTGTGTAGCCATAGTCGCAATAACAATTCCTATAACTCATCCCGGAGAAGTAATCATACTCGCAACTGCAATTATCATCCGAGAACCCAGAACCTTTTCGGCTCATATTTGTACAACCCAAGAGGCTCTTAAAGCGAGAGTTCGAAGTGGCAAAGTACCATCCTAACTCTAGCACCACATATCCATTGTTATGAAACTGTTCTGGCTCTGTAACATTAGACGGCGAATACCTCTTGTCCGTCAAGAACGCAACTTTGCACGTTTCTTCTCCTCCACTAGAGTTCTCTATATTTACGGTTATAGCCTGAGGACGCCCCACCGGTAGCCTCGCCTGGCAGCATCTGTAACCAGTACAGATCAAATTTGTTACTTCTTCACCACTCTTTCTGTGTTCGCAGCTCGATTCACAACCCAAGATCTCTGATTCTGTATCTGTCATCAATGCCTTTATACCACAACCAACCGCCACAAGACGGTTCTCGTCGGTCAGGAAATATGGGCTGCCCTTACCTGTGACATTCAAAACCGGGAGCGAGTTTTGGGGTCCTTCACTAGTATTACTAGAACAACCCAACGATGTCACAGGACCTTTGATTTGAACAAGTCCGTATGGTTCGTTACTGTCTGGGAGAGAGATATTCACCACTTCCCGATTGATCATAGAGAGTAAAGGAACAGTTGTGTTAGAATCGGAAGTGGTTGTGTTGCAGATAACCTCGTACCAACCGTTGAGATAACAATCTTTCCCGCCAATTCCGAATGGGAACGGGATCGAGATTCCTCCACAGGTTTTGTTACAAGACGTTGAAGAATTGCTAATTGGAGGTGGAGGTGTTGCTGCTGATGAGTCATTGATGAGCAGAGTAAGGACAGATGCTACAATAAATTGGAAGATGCTAGTCTTTGTCTTCATAATTCTGTTTATTTTTCCTTGATCTGATTGATCTGTTCATCTAGGGGAAAAAGGTATGTACGTGTCTGATCTGATGAAAAGGTCAAGATATGTTTAGAAAGAAACGTGAAGCATGTTACAAAGTAGCATTAAAATACTCTTATTCAATGTTAACTCTACACCTAAGGGAATCTATTTTCTAATAATGAATCAACATTTGAGAAACTTGACCTCTAGTGCTGTTTACGCTACTCCAGCTAAGTCAAACTCCAGATTTAGGTGGGAAAAAACCCAAAAGAAGAGCAACCTCACCACTGAAAGGGTCTTTTGTGAGAAGTAAGAACAGAGTGCTCTGTTTTTTGTAAGAAGTGAGAACAGACTGAGTCAGATTTAAATGATCTAGTTTGATTTGATGGCTGTCGATGGGATCTTATTGATTTTCTTGTCACTAAGGTTATATAATTTTAAAGATACATCTTATCTTACATAATATGACAAGGTTTCTTCTTAACTTGCTCTAAAATTTGGACATTTGACATTTTATACATTCTACATGTGTCCACATATTATTCCTCATTTATTATCTTACATTTTCTTCCTTAAAAAACTTTTTAATTACTCATTAATTTTTATTAAACAAAAACGGCAAATTTATTTGCCAAACCCTCTTTACTTACTCATTGATGATTTTCAATAAACGAAACGGCAAAAAAAAGTCTATTTACCCTACCACGAAACTTCCCTTCGTGGCTAAAGGTACCTCCGGTCACGCCATCATCGTGTTGATGGTACTTCTCCCATAATCTTATTCCATCTCCGCCACTGTTCGCCGATGGTATTGTATGTTTATACTTTTACCTGCCTTTTAATTCTTACACTTTATCCATGTTCTTAGAGGGCTTTAACATCCAGTACTCATGTTTGAGTCTATCTATAACATAAAAACATATTTTCCGTTGAATATATTTTGCATCCAAAATTTTGCAAGGGCTGCATTTTTCGGATTTGTGAAGCTCATCGTCTTCTGTTTTGAAATTCAAAACAGTATATGGTAAAAAGGAATTGTTAAGAGCTATTCTTGGAGAACGGAGTATGAGGCCGAAAAGGTATATACAGTCTTCCTTCTCTCTTGATGTCTCTTATGCAGGCGTGTTTTAGAGAATATAATATAGATGGAATATGATTCGTGACAGAAGAAATTTCTAAATTATGTCTTAGAAAAAAAATCTAAATTGTGTGTTAACATAGCCTCTTTACATTGATCAGTGAAACTCAAAAGCTTTGACAATTCAGAATGTGACAAGTCAAACTCAGAGAGGTTTTCTCTTCACGTCATCTATAGGTTTGTATTTATGTTTGCAGAGATTGAGCTTAGGATAAAAAGAGAAGAGAAAAAGTGCTAGAAGAAGCTAGAGGACGTTGGGAATGTATGGCCTAAATGTGATTGTTGAAAATGACCTATACGAACAGACAACAACCAAATCTACTTGGATGAACGCAAGAAAGCAATAACTGGAAAACTGAACCATCAACCATGAAGATAGCTGAATTTTTGGTTTCTATGCTCAAGAAGATGGCCACAGGTGTAGGAGAGAAATCCAGAGTAATATACTCGATCATAGTGAAGATATGCCGTATGGTATCAGCCTTAAAGTTCATGCATGGAATGGAGGACAAATCTTTGATCTACATAGTTTCTCGTGTTTCTTCAACTTTGTTTCCTTCTTTCATTGGTCTTAGATTTAAACTTTGTTGAAAGATTTTAATACACTAAAATTTTATTATCTATAAACATATCAAGTTGAGACTTTAACTACAAGTTATCATCGTATTTAATTCGTATTTTGAAAGCAATTAAAGGCATATTTGTGGGCAACTTCTAGTTTAACATAAAGAATGGATCTTGTCACTCATGTACATACCCTCAAAATCGTTCTCTGTTGATTTCCATGATTTGTTCCTCTGCATCAACATTTCTAACATGGACCTCTAAATCTTCAGGTGATGAAGAACGGATCCTCTCCAGCTCAAATGAAACCTCTCTCATGTTTGGCCGCTTTCTCCCTTTCCTGCTAAGACACTTTCGAGCGAGTTTTGCGACTGCCATCACTTGGCACAGCTTGCTTTCTCCTTTGATCCGAATATCAATTGTGTCAATCACTCTGTTCTCTTTCATGGCCTCAAGGAAATCAGTTGCCAATCCTCTTCCTTGACAGTGGTTTTTCTCCGGTTATGAGCTCCACCAAGACCACCCCGAAACTGTAAACATCGCTCTTGTCAGTATATTGGCTTGATAAAAAGTACTCCGGATCCATATACCCAAAAGTGCCTGCAACTAACGTTGTTAGATGAGTTTGAGCAATGGTTATGGATCTTGAAGTTCCGAAATCAGATACTTTGGCTCTATATTTTTCATCTAATAGTATATTGGTAGTCTTGATATCTCTGTGGTATATTGGAATCGATGCAGCTGAGTGCATGTATGAAAGAGCTCCCGCTATCTCTATAGCTATACGAAGACGTACTTCCCAAGTCATCGTGTAATCATTGGATTCAGATTTTTCATGAAGACGCTTGAACAGATCTCCATTAGGAATATATTCGTAAACCAAGACAGGAACTTCAGTCTCTAGACAACATCCCAAGAGTTTCACAATGTTCCTATGGTTAATTTGTGAGAGAAGTACGACTTCATTGATGAACTCTTCCATCTTGCCTTCACCCACAACTTTCGATCTTTTAACCGCAACGATTCTCCCTTCCGCCAACATTCCCTTGTACACAGTTCCTTGACCCCCTTGCCCAAGCACCCTGTTCATGCTGAAGTTATCAGTAGCTTTCTTCAACTCTTTTGAGCTAAATATCCTTGACATATCAACATTTCCGTTCTTTGTAATTAGTTGTTGTTTCAACAGCAAGCCACCATTACGTTTGAAAAAGTTTTTGTTGCGGATGATCCTCGTTCGCTTCTTAATGAATTTGTACAACCCCAAGATTCCAAGGACGAAAAGCAGCACTCCTAGACTTATAAGAACACCTACACAAACGAAGGTAAACTTCTTTTATGTTCTCTGTCTTAGAGTCTCGTAAATGCAAGATGCTACTTTAACTCACCTTGAAGCACAGAGGCTTTTTCCGGTTTCGTTATCTTGGGCTCGCAGCTATGTGTTCCAGGCATGTTCACACAAGTCCCTTCTCCACAATTGTGGTGTCCTTCACATTCGTCTATGTCTACACATTTTTGAACCATAGTTATTCATTGATGGTTTGAACAATGAAAAGCAGCAACGAAAGAAGAAGAAAACAATCACTTACCTATGCAGCCATGTCGAAGGTATGGGTTCCCTGTGTAGCCATAGTTGCAATAGCAAATCCTATAACTCATCCCAGAAAAGTAATCATACTCACAACTACATTTATCAAAGGAGCTGTAAGAACTGTACCGCGTCATGTTTCTACAACCTAAGGGGTTCCTATAGCGTGAATCCGATGTATCAAAGTACCAACCTAGCTCAACCACTGCGTAGCCACCAGCATGGAATTGTTCTGGCTCGGTAACATTCATCGGCGCATACCTTTTGTTAGTCAAGAACGCAACACTACACCCTTCTTTCCCTCTTGTGGCACTAGTGTTTTCTATATTGATACCAATAACCTGAGGACGCTCCAACGGTATTCTCGCCTGGCAGCATTTGTAACCGTCACATTTCGAGTTTGTTACTTCTTCACTACTCTTGCTATCTTCACAGCTCGATTCACAACCCAAGATCTCTGATTCTATATCCTTCATCAAAGCCTTTGTACCACAACCAACCATCACGAGGCAGTTCTCATCAGTGAGGAAATATGGACTTCCCCTGCCTGTGACGTTCAAATTCGGCAATGACATTTCGGATACTTGACTGCTACTACTACTACTAGAGCAACCCAACGATGTCACTGGACCTTTGATGTGAACTACTCCATATAGTTTCTTACCATCTGGAAGAGAGATGTTCACCACTTCGCTATTGATCCGTGAGAGGAACGGAACCGTTGTGCCAGACGACCCGGAAGTGGAAGTGTTGCAGATAACCTCATACCAGCCATTGAGATAACAATCCTTCCCGATTCCGAACGGGAACGGAATTGAGACTCCTCCACAGGCTCTGTTACAAGAAGTTGAAGAATTACTATTTGGAGGTGGAGGTGTTGCTGCTGATGAACCATTGATAAGCTGCAGAGTTAGGACAGAGAGTGCAGCAATACAGAAGACTTGGTAAGTCTTAGTCTTCTTCATACTTCTGCATTTTTTTAATCTGATTGATCTTCTCTTATCTTCTATGTGACAAAAGTCCACGTTCAAAGAAGTTTGGATAGACGCGTGAAGCTTTTATCATCAAAAGTCAACTCCATGTATGGATCCTTTCATCTCAATTATTTAGTTTCTGCAGAGTGCAGATCATTGACTTGAGATATTTTAAAATTTGACTTGGTACCTACAGTTATAGACTATCTAACAATTAACAGTTAAGCTAAGCACAAAGCCCGTCTAGCTCAGTTGGTAGAGCGCAAGGCTCTTAACCTTGTGGTCGTGGGTTCGAGCCCCACGGTGGGCGATAATTTCACTTTTCATTTTTGTTCTATTGATTGGCTGGTGGTCCTTATGAATCTGAGCTGTTGCGAACAACTAGTACTACAAATGCAATGAGACTACTATTCTAGTCATAGTCCAATCTCATAAATATTCAGTCAAGAGCGATTACTTTCGTTGATATGTTTGTGGTTCTTATTATTCAATATAACATTCTCCAAACCGGATAAAACAAAATACATACAACTAAACAAATCGAATAACACCAAAATTTCAAATGATACGGTTACATCTAGTGGTCTCTGATGGTCACAATGTTTCGACCAAATGAAGATGTGGTGGTGATGTTGGAGGAAGAATCAGTACAAACGTTCCAAGGATCTTCTATGTTGCAATACTCTTGTTTTCTGTGGCTCTCTCCAATTCTTTCGAGCTGAATACTCTTGTATTCTCAATGTTGCCTTCGTTAGAAACCAATTGTTGTTGCATCAATAGTCCTCCATTAAGCTTAGAGAACTTCTTCCGCTTTATCTCCCTTTGCTTTCTGATAAACTTATACAACCACCATGCTCCAATGGCTACCAACAAGCCAAAGCCTAGACTAATACCTACCCAACACAAAAGAAACACATTTAAAGCCAAATCCGTTTTATTGCTATCCATGATGACATATCGCAGATGATCGGTAGCTTACCAAGAATGATGGCTAGTCTTTTGTTTTTGTTGGATTTACACCTAAAGTTTCCTGGGATATTCTCACAATCATACCCTTTCCCACAATGGTTGCTTCCTTCAGCTTTGGCTTCTTCACACTCATCAATATCTACTTAGGCGAAGAATGCATCAATGATTCATGGAGCTTACAGAAACTAACGCAAAGTTATACCAGAAAATGTTAGTTTACCTGTACATCCACTCGAGAGATATGGATTGCCTCTGTAGCCACTGTTACACCTGCAGCTTCTATAGCTTCGCTCTAAATACTTACCATATCTACATATGCAAGCTTCATAGTTACTGTAACTCCAACCGCTTGTACCCTCGGTAATTGAATAGCAAACCCCAGTACAACGGACATATTGTGTAACCTATCTATGAACCAACCTAACTCCACCGTTCCATATCCCTTATCGTAAAACAAAGCTGGTTCGGTTATATTTAAAGGAGAATATGCCTCGTCTGTCAAGAAAGCAACTCTGCACCCAGCTTATTTCGTTGTGTTACCATCAAGACTCTCTATCTTGATGCCAATCTGTTGCAGACGGTCAGAGAGTATCTTCGCTTGGCAACATCTATAGCCGTTGCAGCTTCTGTTCCGTCCTCTCTGACCAAACCCCACGTCGCAGGTAGACTCGCATCCTCCAATCTGCAGCTTATCATCAGTCATCGAGGCATTGTTGTTACAGCCAACTGCTACTAAAGTATTACGGCCGGTGAGGAAGAATGGGCTCCCGGTCACATTCAAAGCCAAGCTGATTTCTTCCATATTGGAACAGCCTAAAGAAGTTACCGGATTCTTGATTCGGGTTAGCCCAAAGACATCGCTTGAGTCGTCCGGGAGAGAGATATTCACCAGTTCTCTGTTGATACTCTTAAGAACTGGCAGAGGGTTTCCTGAGGTTCGGTTACAGATAACTTCATACCACTCATTGTTGTTGAGATAGCAATCTTTACCAATTCCAAAGGGATAAGGAATCGCTATTCCCCCGCAATGGCTTTGACAAGAACTGAAGACAGTGAGATCTTGAGCAGATGCTGCAATCAAACCATGGATCAGCAGAACCAGAAGAGAGAGCAAGTTATATATGGAAAACTTCTCTCTGCTCATTATGCTCTGTTTTTTTTTCTTTGTAGAAAACTGAGTTATGTTATGTGAAGCTAAAGCTAAAGCTAATATAGAATTATGTGTTATATAGTAACTAACCGAAGAAACCACAGTTGCCTACTTGGACCACCTTGCCTGCAAAGGCTGAAAATTCAAACAAGCGTGGACGATCCTGCCTCTTACTTTGTCAACTATTGATGATTCCAAAGAGTCTACATAGGTATCTGTCATAATTTGTTTATTATTGAAGATTCTAGTCTTCCCTAATTGATGGGAGTCTAGAAGCAGAAAAGTTTTGATTCTTGAAAATGCACAAGTTTACACATATAAAAGTCTGGACATTTTACAAAGCGTGAACTGATTCTCTTTCTTTATTAAAAAATTACATCTTTTTTTCACTTCTCAGGCGTGTACACAGTTGACACTAGTTTCAGATCATCTACTTAAAATATGTAAGAATGATACTTAATCCAGATACTCACAATTTAGAAAGACTGGCTCTATATCACTTTAAGCTCTTTCAGCCATTCGGTATGGAGGGGACACGGATCCGGTTGCCCTTCCGCAATCGCCTTCTCTGAGAGTGAATAAAACCAACCATTCCTCCATTTAAACTGCAATAATCAGAAAACTAGTTGTGAAACAGATACTGATGCACATGCACATGCATTGAAAGAGAGAGATCAAGGATGATAAAAGTGATATATGTACTTCTTTAACAGCAGTTGGGAAATGAGAAACAGCTCGTGAATAAGCACATAGTCTTTCCACCATGTTCTCTTCAAAGGTTAGTCCTTTTTCCGCGGCAGCAGCTGCTGCAAGTTCTTGGATGAGTCTCGACACCTGAATGTATAAGTAATTAGCACTAAACAACGATTTTGAATGCTAAAACGAAACGAGGAATGGAATTTCGGTACTTCATCTCTGTATTCTTTCTCCACCGTGCCAACACTTGCACCTGGATGACGAGCTCCAACAAGCATAAATGCACAAATCCAAATGAGTTTCTCCAACATTTGCTTCTGAAAAGCTTCTTTGTCAAGTACCTAACCACAGAAACACCGACAAAAGAACACATTTAGTATATCCATGCAGCTTCTGCGTTATCATAAAACAAAGATTTGCTTCTTGTAACCTTGCAAGAGAGGCCACCAGATTGCAATCTTGCAGCTATCTCTGAAGCCCATTTTCCATAAGCAGCAGTAAGACCTTCTGGGTTAGTGTCAGTCTTTCCATCCACGGGAGGCTCGCCGAGCTTTGACACAGCAAAATAGGCCAACACTTGGTCTGTATCACCCAAACCTTTGCTCTCAAACCACGGCTCCATCATTCCATTTTGGAAGAAGACCAAATCTGATTAATTACACACAACGTTTTTACTATACCAAGTCATAAACTGAAGAAACAATCAAAATTTGATAATCTGATCATTTGAATTGTGCTCTGCGATGATCAAACGCCCTAAAACATCTAACAATTTGGCTCACTAATGATTCTTAGGGCCTATGAAAGTTTCTACCTTTCCATCTAGACTGAGGAGTAGCTTCAAGAACAGCATCGAGATCATCATTTCTTGTACAAACCAAAATGGGTCCTTCAAAATCAACCGGAACTGCTTCTCCTCTCTTCACCAACAAATCCTCGCCATTACCCATTTCCTGTAACGCCCTTCCGACTCTTCCGCCACCCACAATCACAGCAGGCGCTAGTTTTTTAGCGGTGGCAGCTGACGCGGCGGCCATAGCCATTGGAACGGCGAATCTCGCTCTTGAAACTGAGGGTTTAAGAGATTCAGAGCGTCGGAGGAAAGAGAAACGAGCTGAAGCGGAGCAGGAAACAGCAAACAGAGTACTACTGGCTTTAGCCATGGTGATAATAATGGGCTTCGACGATGTTGTGGCCTCTCATGGTTTTGGTTGGACTAATTTGAACAGTATGGTTTAACAGCCACTCGATGGTTTGAGGCTCTGGCTTATCGGTTTTGGATGACTCACGAAGATAAAACGGCATGACGTTGATAAATATAAAAAACGGCAGGTTGTTGATACTTTAAGTGTTTGAGTGTTTGAAACACAGTTCCCGCTAAACCTCAATCCAATCATCAACCTTTCAGTTTCCCGACAAAGGAAAACGACAAAATATTAATCAAAATCCCACTATCGTGTATTGACCGTTGGGTCCGTAGAAAGTAGAAAAAGGGCAAAAACCAAACGCAGACATCTAAAAAACCTTTGTGTTTAAGACAAGAAAAGAAAAGTCCATCTGTGTCTTTGGTTCTGTGCTCGCACAATCCCCAATGGCTATTCAAATTCAAATGGAAACACTGTGGGACTTTATAAAAACGTTACTTTCAACTCAGTACCATTGTCAAACACCTGTTTCTAGATTCATGTCTTCAAAATCTATAAAGATATAAACTTAGCTCCCAGAAAGTTCTAAACTTGATACTTGAAAGCAATCCATCCAGAAAGGGAAAAAAAACATGGCTGGTTCGAGAAAAGTGAATGATTTGTTGGAGGAAAATAAGGGAAATGTGGACACAATTACAGGGTCTTTATCCACTCAAAAGGGAGAGGATAAGGAGAATGTGTCGCCGGAGAAAGTCTCTACCTCTGTGGAAACTCGGAAACTAGATCGAGCTTTGAAGTCTCAATCGATGAAGGGTAACTCTGGGTTTCCAACGGAAGTTACAAATTTCAAATCTTTCTCAACTGGTGGTCGAACAGCTCTGAAGCAGTCATCACTGCAAGCGTGTATGCAGAAGAACAGTGAGGTTGATAAGAGTAGTTTCGGAATGAAAACTTGGACTAGTGTTGATTCAGAGCATTCAAGTTCGTTGAAAGTGTGGGAGTTTTCGGATTCTGAAGCTGCCCCTGCTTCCTCTTGGTCTACTTTGCCCAACAGGTAAAAACACGGCTATTACCAAGATTCTTGTGCTTTCATTGTTCTAAACATGTCTGAAACTATGTATATACTTGTTAAACAGGGCTTTGTTGTGCAAGACACTACCTTTGGATGTGGGAAGATGCACTTGTCTGATTGTGAAAGAACAATCACCTGAAGGCTTGAGCCACGGATCTGTATATTCACTTTATACACATGTAAGTATATAGATATTCGATTTACCATGATGCTGAGTGAGAATTGAGATGTAGTGATATCAATGTTTCTGATATCTCAGGAAGGTCGGGGGCGTAAAGACCGGAAGTTAGCAGTTGCTTACCATAGCCGACGTAATGGGAAATCTATATTTAGGGTGGCACAGAATGTTAAGGGATTGCTGTGCAGTTCGGATGAAAGTTATGTCGGTTCCATGACGGCTAATCTCTTGGGTTCCAAGTACTACATATGGGACAAGGTCAGAAATTCAAGCTCAATGTAACGGTGTTGGTTCTGCTTATAGGTTGGAAATCGAGTATGAATGTTTCTGGTCTTTTGATTCCATTGCAGGGAGTTCGAGTTGGTTCTGTAGGTAAAATGGTGAAGCCGCTTCTTTCGGTTGTAATGTAAGCGTTGAGGATTTTGAATGCCGTGTTTTTTGATGAATTTGCCTCTGCCTTAGTTTTGGGTTTGCTTATGCATCTGTTGGCTTCTGCAGATTCACACCCACCATAACAACTTGGACAGGGAGCTACAGAAGAATGAGAACTTTGCTACCAAAGCAGCAGCCAATGCAGAAAAACAACAATAAGCAGGTAAATGCCTAATCTTAAACTTCTCTCCATCAATCTTGCATTCCGAAAACATAAAACTGTTAATACACGTATGTATGTATCTCCTTATAGGTTCAACAAGCTAGTAAACTACCGCTTGATTGGCTTGAGAATAAGGAAAAAATTCAGAAGCTATGCTCAAGGATACCACATTACAACAAAGTAAGTCTCACCGGGCATCATTGTTGATTTTGTAAAGCATGAAATTCATTGTGTCTTCCCCTTTCTTTAGATCTCCAAGCAGCATGAGTTAGACTTCAGAGACAGAGGAAGAACAGGACTGAGAATACAGAGCTCGGTGAAGAACTTTCAGCTAACACTCACGGTGCATTTCCACAACTTTAAAGCTTTGATCAAAAACCAATCTCAAGAATCCTAAACATTGTGTAATTTGGTATAAGCAGGAGACTCCAAGGCAGACAATTCTTCAAATGGGGAGAGTTGACAAAGCAAGATATGTAATCGACTTCAGGTACTACTTGCTCAAACCAGAATGAGCCAAACATAAACATACTTATAAGCTTAGGATTAAAGGCTTTATCATCTAAAAGTCTTTTGCTTTATCTGTTTGCAGGTATCCATTCTCAGGCTACCAAGCATTCTGCATTTGCTTGGCTTCTATTGATTCCAAGCTTTGTTGTACTGTTTGATCATTAATAAACGGACGAGTTCAATCTCTGAACATCCCTCCAATGATCATCATCTGTATACCTTACTTTTCTACATAAACAATTCCTCTATCTGAGTTTCACAAACTACCTCAGTACCTCTCAAATCAAATTCACCATCAGAGGAAACTGAAAGTGGACAACTGTTAAAAAGATTCAAACTTTATTATATAAGATTGTCACAAGAAAGAATAATCGATGTGTCAATGTTGATTTTCACAACCGAGATTCTGAACAACTAAAAAACAAAACTTATCAGAAGAACAACACTTTAGCAATCATTTAACTCGCTGTAGAAATCAGGCGTAAGGAAAGAATCTAAATCACCGAAGATAACATCATCTTCCTCCGCCGTTAACTTGCCGGAGTTTTGACACCCGAAATACGTCTGGATATCTTCCGGGAAGCTCCGACGAGGCGGAGCAATCTCAGGTGGCGTCGATGGTCCGATTACCTCCTCTGCCACTAAAGGTGACGACTTCAAGAGCTTTGTTTTCCGATCATCGTTGTCCTCTGACGAAGATTGACTCTGTGATAAGTCAGACTCGTGGTTAGGTTTTATAAATGGGCTAAGATCAGAATGCGGACTCTCGAGGAGATTATTCGCGGTATCGATAGGGTTCTCCGGCACCGGGAGTTTCAGATAACGGCTGATGTCGAAGTTAGTAACGGCGTTGAGTCCACGGTACTCGATAGCTGCGATATCGTACGCTATAGCTGCTTCTTCTTGCGTCGCTACAATAAAAGGGGTGCAAAATGTCACATTGAGAAGTTTAAGACAATTTATGAAACTTCTAATTCTTTGGTTTGTTAATTATTACGTTTTACTCCCCAAACTATTATGGATTTGCCTAATACGTAATATTGTGCTACACAAGTGAATAATGCCAACAACAACAAAATGAAAATGCTACAAGTCAATAATCACGTTAGATTTTTTTGAAAATGTACTTTGTCCCGTTGATATAGGACAATATGTAAAACATATAATAAATAGAATTAAATTGGCCAGTAAAATTGGATGAGCAACTTATAATTTAAACCATACAATAAATAAATATGTATAAACATAAGGAAAAACAAACTCTATAATAAATTAAAGGCTTGACTAAGTGGTTGGGTTTGGTGATCTATTTCCCAACCAACACAAGATCTGATTACGTGCATATATCAACCCCTTATTAAAGATTTCAAAGTAAAAATGTTTGGTTATAATGAAGAGAGAATCCCACATATAGCATTTGTAGAATTTGTTGTTATCACAACTACCATTTACCACCATCCAATTTAGTGAATGTTTATAATTTGTAATCAAAATATATATGTATCATACAATCTTTTTGGTTAGGAAACTAACCACTAATAAACTCAAATGCAGGAGTAGTTTGATAAAACATTAGTGAAAACGTACAAGTTTGATCAAATGTGTCAAATGATAATCGCATATTTACTTCTACTTGTCTTGAATTTCATCTAGTTATGTTTTGCGTTTGGAGATATCATGTTTTTTTCATTAATTACTGTATATAAAAAATAAAAAAGTTTTCAAAAAGTTACCGTAAGTTCCAAGGTATAAATATTTATTGCCAAACACTCTTCCGATTCGAGCTTCCCATCTCCCATTGTGGTGATGCCTGCAAGTCCATAATAACTTATCAAACATTTGAAATTAGTAATATTGAAATTGATCATTGTTCTTATAGTCTTTTATTATGGGGAATTAAAGTCGGTTTACTTTGCAACGCCTCTGTATTTTGATACACCTCGTGAAAACCCACTACTTTTTCTGTAAAAAATCATCCAAAAAATATTATTAATCAATACTTAGTTTGTTAACCAAAAGAAAGCAGAGAATTATAGTTAACCACCAATCATTCAAAAAAGTGATTTAGTTATTACCTTCTCAAAGATCCAATATACTCTTCCTTTGACTGGCTTTCCATTTCTTTGATGTCTTCTTCATAATTACACAACTATAAATCACACACAAAATAAACAATAGTTATTAGAACTATAAAAAAAAAAAAAGAAGAAGCAAGAATTAGATATAAACAGACTCTTCTTCTTTCTTTGTGTTTCTTTCTATAAGAACACATATGTAAGAAAGATTGTGAAGCAAACAAAGATCATGTGAATAGTAACTACTTTCTAATTATTTAATGTTTTTAAGTATTAACTAGGATTCCGAGAAAATTTACAGGGAAGTTCAAGATGGTGTCTCGTCCCCAATATTTCAATGCTGCTAAGTCGTAGGCACGTGCTGCTGCATCTTCCTCGTCATATGCCCCTGTGCAAACCACATTAATACATTAATTAAACATTGGTTTAAATCTTGATTTCTTTTCATTTACGTATTAAAATACTATATATTACGTAAATATTTTCTTAAAAAACTACATATGTCAATTGTAAACATAAAGGTGAAGTAGCAAAAATGTTTGGGGTTGATTTTCAATTTGTGACTAAGCACATTTGAAAAAGACAAATCGAAATGTACTTTTAAGAATTATCAGATCATTTGTTTGTTTTTGTCACGCCATAGATGTTAACATGTATGCTTTTGTTTAGAACCACCAAGTTGGCTTTATAAAGAACTGAGAAGTAACGTTTGTTTTTTTATAATTAGAGGTGATAATTAATTAGCATCACTCACTCTAAAAAGTGTCTACCAATTTGAGAGTGCAAAAAGAAAACGCCATATGAAAAATGACCAAAACAAACTCACCTAAATATACTGCACGTGATGAGTCAGCCATTATTCCGGTCAGCATCGTCAGCAAAACCAAAAAAAAAAACATATTAACCAACAAGAACAAAAAATACAAAATAAGATATAATTAATTTTCAAATCAAGAACAGTAACGACGAACTCATTCCCCGGAGAAATCGGAGTTGAAGATCAAAACGACAATATCTTTAATAACTCATAAAGATATATAGATATGTGTGTATGTATAGACTGACCTTGTCTTCCTTTCTTGGTCTGAGTTTCGTTCCAACTATTCTTATCCCACAAATGTGCTTCGTACCTTCCAGTCCATCGATGCCTATAATCGGAAAGTTATATGATTAAGTAAAGATAAACAAAAACGGTGACGTTTTGAGTGTGTTTTGTTCTCATGTTAACCTTGTGACGCCTCTATGGACGGAGCTACGTTGGGGTGGAGCGTCTCGTGGTTGCGATCGGCGTTTGCGTTTAGCTTTAAGGACTACTGATGTTGCTGACTGATCATCGCCGGTTTCATTCTCAACCGAAGTTTTTTTGCTCTGCCGTGTGATGTCTTCCATTACCGGAGAAACTTCGACGGCGATGAACATAAAAGAAGAGGAAGAAGAAGAAGAAGAAAACAACAAGGATGAGAAATTGATGGAATGGTTTTTGTTTTTGTTTTATAAGGAAACTATAAAGAGAAATGGTTGAGTATTTAAAATTATAATTTTCCGTTTTATTTTTTTTAGCCTTTTTAATTGCTATTGCTTTAAAAGATTTCCTTTGCTACGGCCCTCTTTGTACTTCTGTAATTAGATTTCTCATTTATTAAAATTCCTAATCGTAATCAAACCATTTAGACCTGATATTAAGCGATTTAGCCATTTTATTTGTTTTCAATATATAGCTTTTAATTCGTGTTTTTAATTCAGAACAAATGAGGAATTGACATGTGGAAGTTTAGATCCGCTGAGCCAAAAATCTTGGAGAAAGTAGGCAAGCAAAATCGGAGCTTCATAATTTCTCCACTTCTTGGTTTATCTACTTTTTGGTCGGGCCGTGAAAGATATATAATGTAATGCTAAAGAACGATCTTATTATTATTATTATATAGTTTACATTTTTTTGTTCCATTATATTTAATATTTCCTTCCAATTATTTTAGCAATCGTTTTGCTCTAAAAACACATTTCCAAGTAATATGATAATAACATTGCTAAACTCCTAGTTCTCTAATTCCAAATTCCTAATTAATTGATGGAATGGAACAGAGACTTACCACCGAAATATTTGAATTATGTTCTAAAAATATGCAAAATATAACATGTAATGCATATGCATCTTTAACCCAAACAAAACAAAAAAATTTGCAAGAAATAAGGCAATAGCCTTAATTAAACTTTAAACATTGGAACTCCCATATATTTTGAGTATATGTTTAGGTTTTTTTTTATAACAGAAAGTAGAACATCATTATAAAAGTTACATGATGAACGTCATGTTTTTACGAGTGCATTTCTTATAAGGTTAATACAGTGTTTTCTTATAGTTTTTTATTGAATAACACAAATTGTAATTTAATGTGTATACCTGCCCCTTAACTAGATGGGAGCAAATGTCAACAATTATGGTAAAAATGGTCTACAACAGTCCAATCTAAAACGGGCCACATGATATTTTGCGTGTTAAGATATGCAACTAATCAGCAACTTAAGAAATACACTTGACAAAATATCAAATTTGATATATCTATTTAGAACCTAATGAGATTGGGAATAACACCATACTTGTTGAAATATGAATTACGAATTATAAATAGATAAGACAACATAAATAAAAACATTATTTTAATTTGTCCACATAATTAGTTCGTCCCCTACTCTAACAACTAATCAAAAATATACATTGATCTGACATACAACCAATGAACTCCAAATATATAACATTTTATCATTTCGTTAATATAACTTATAGTCTAACGTTTAGTGGTATGAGTTTTCTTGTAATTATGTTTTAACTTGTCTACAAACTTGAAACCAATATTTTTTTTAGTTGTCTACAGGAAAAAAAGAAGAGAAAACGATGCATGAGATATAAATGAGAAATGCAAGCAAGGCAATGGTCACCGCCTAGTTTCGGGTATGCCATCTTTTTACGGCGTTGGTCCATGTTTCAGAGGTTGCACTTGGCAGCATTTAACCATATACGTGAAACGATGACACAACTGAGGTCCTGTCAGCCAATAATTACACGCCACGTCATCCGACAGAGTCTGGCCGTGGTAGATGACTCGTACAGTCAAATACTGTGCTTCGCAAGTTCGCATCAGTCCCAACTATTTGCATACGAAATCTAGATTTAACAGAAATAAAATAGGAGAATCTTTTCTTTTCCTTTTTTGATTCAAAAGGAGAAGTTTTCTATCCTTTTATTTTTGTTAGTTTTCTAAATTCTAACGGTTGTCGGCTGCGTATATAGAGATGCTTATTATCATTTACAATTTCCCTACGTTCGTCTGAATTTTGTCTTTCAAGTCTGTGATCGTTGTTGACTTTAGAATGTTGCAATTCTCTTGAACACTTGATTCGATGTGGAATATAACAAAATTTGTCCAAGCTAACAAAAACCTTTGCCCTATTGTTGTCTCTCCATCTAGCAATCAAGTCAAAACAAAATGACACTCATTCTGCCGATCCAGAGACGATCAATCTATTCTAGGCTAGCTTCAAATTCTTGTGTTCGCTGAGAAGAGTCAACAAACTCACCATTTGTCCACCAATGTAGCCTCCTATAGCTCCATAACACACACATATAGGCCATTCCTGTCGAGAAAAATAATATAAGGATTAGTTCATTCTTGCAATAACTGCGAAAAAAGGGAGCAATAAAGTTCAGAAACAAGCCCTTGACTGTATGTTGAGAAGAAATAAACATTACCTGCCATGGTCTTTCCCAGTCAAGTGGCATAGGCCAAGCTCCAAACCATCCTCCAATAATTGCTCCATATGCTGGAACTAAGAGCATATGTTCTATAATTCCGATTGGTCTAAAAGAAAAAAAAAAGATGGATTAACAACAACATAAAGTGTGTGAATTATCATACTAGGTAGCATAAGTGACTTACTTTAGTGAAGCAAAGATACGATGCCAATCTATCCATGATGCACCTAAAACTGCAGTTGCTGGTACAACCTATGAAAATCAAAATCATCAGACACCATCAAAAGGTTTGTTTCAAACTGCAGAAATACACATATGGCATGGTATTAACATCTTTTAAGTCATGGACACTGCAGCTTACCGTGAAAACAGACATTAGAAAGGACCAGTGAATTGTTTTTGATAGAGATCTGCATAAGATGAGAAGGTAATACTCATGTCAGCTTTTGAAAATCACACAATCTCCATGCAGAAGTGAGACCACAACCAGCATTAAGGAGCCTCATTTTTAATCTGGACAACTGAAAAGTCCAGATTTACAATCAACATTTCCACAATTAGAAAGAAATAAAAAGATATAGAGAAAGAAGATCTTAGTGAAACATACTGCATTCCAATAGGTGCACCCAAAGAAACAGCTCCCAAAGCATTTATAAGAGCACCTATTAAACAAATCAAAACACAGGTATAGATATAGTAGACACAATCAAGGGATACTGAATCAGCAAAAGCACAAGATGAAAGCATAAGAAGCTCAGACTCACTCACATCTTCAGGTTTAGCTTAACATCTAGAATTTCCAGGTGAACTCATTGAGCAATCAACTTCTTTGAAAAATTAGTGAGCTATAATAAGCTGAAAAACAGAAATACTAACCGGCAATTAGTCCGACTAAGCTTCGGCCAACAGCTCTAAAGTACTGGAAATCAATGAGAAAATCATGAATACAGAGTCAAAACACACAAGACCAAAATAATACTATATGAAAAGAAACGATTTTTTTGAGCATTAAGAGTGTAAAGTGAGGATACTAGCTTGTTTTGTCAATTTCATAAAAGGGAAATGAGACAAGCACAAAGCAATCGAGTTAAAACGAGAAATTCAGTTTCTTTAATTCTCACAGAGAACCTCAGAGATGAACTATACTCACCGAGCATTTCTCTGGGTTTCGTCGGAACAAGCTGTAGATGATTACCACGATCGGGAACTCAATAATCTGAATATCAACATCAAAACAAAAAGGCTAAAATTAACTGAAAAATATCCACTAGCAACCAGGTTATGAAAGAAAGTTTTAGTACCCATAGGAGACGCAGAGTGAGAGTTGGATCAGAAATGAGATCGACAGAGTATTTGTTACGGACCACGTGAAATCCGAAGATCAGAAATAACCCAGTAATCACATAAACAGCAAAAGCCCCCCAAGTTGATATCGTGATACTAACGGAGATTTCTGGATTCTTCTTCTCCTTCGCCTCTTTCATGGCTTTTCCTTTCTCGTCTTCGAAATCACAGAACAAGTGAAGAAAGAAGACGTAAACAAAATATTGAAAATCCTCCAGAACTTACACTGGGCCTTTTATTCTATATACGGGCCTACAAGTTTATACCATATGGGCTTTAATAGGCCCATTTAATTATCAAGCGGTCGCCGGAGATAAAATATATCCCGGTCGGTGAATCCAGAACTCTCTTGTACGTTTGCGCGATTTCTCCACCTTTCCACAATCCCCTGGGTTGTGCCACGACCTTTTTTCTCGAAATGTCTCGTTCCTCTCGTCGGATTCGTATATATAGCTTCTTCCATCGTTTCCGATTCTTCATCAAACAGATAAACAAACAAAAGAAATCGAAAAACCTCACTTCCAATTTCATTCAATTACTGAAGCTTTTTTTTAGCAACAATGGCGACGAAATCAGAGAAAGCTATTGGTATCGATCTCGGCACTACATACAGTTGTGTCGGAGTTTGGATGAATGATCGTGTGGAGATCATTCCGAACGATCAGGGAAACCGTACGACGCCGTCGTACGTCGCCTTCACTGATACTGAGCGGCTGATCGGAGACGCGGCAAAGAATCAAGTGGCTTTGAATCCTCAGAACACTGTATTCGATGCGAAACGTCTCATCGGAAGGAAGTTCTCTGATCCTTCTGTTCAGAGTGACATACTCCACTGGCCGTTCAAGGTTGTTTCCGGCCCCGGTGAGAAGCCGATGATAGTCGTTTCGTATAAGAATGAAGAGAAGCAGTTTTCTCCTGAGGAAATATCTTCCATGGTGTTGGTGAAGATGAAGGAAGTCGCTGAGGCTTTCTTAGGTCGCACAGTTAAAAACGCCGTTGTAACGGTTCCGGCGTATTTTAACGATTCGCAGAGACAGGCTACGAAGGACGCCGGAGCTATCTCTGGGCTTAATGTTTTGAGGATAATCAATGAGCCGACTGCTGCAGCTATAGCTTATGGTTTGGATAAGAAGGGTACGAAGGCCGGTGAGAAGAACGTTTTGATTTTCGATCTCGGTGGTGGAACTTTTGATGTTTCGCTGTTGACGATTGAAGAAGGTGTCTTTGAAGTGAAAGCTACTGCTGGAGATACTCATCTTGGTGGTGAAGACTTTGACAACAGACTTGTGAACCATTTCGTTGCGGAGTTTAGGAGGAAACACAAGAAGGATATTGCTGGGAATGCGAGAGCTCTTAGGAGGCTAAGGACAGCTTGTGAGAGAGCAAAGAGAACACTTTCGTCCACGGCTCAGACGACTATTGAGATTGATTCTCTGCACGAGGGTATTGACTTCTATGCGACGATATCACGTGCAAGGTTTGAGGAGATGAACATGGATTTGTTCAGGAAATGTATGGATCCTGTGGAGAAAGTTCTTAAAGACGCCAAGCTCGACAAGAGCAGTGTGCACGATGTTGTTCTGGTTGGAGGGTCGACGAGGATTCCGAAAATTCAACAGCTTTTGCAAGATTTCTTTAATGGGAAGGAGTTATGCAAGAGCATAAACCCTGATGAAGCTGTTGCCTATGGAGCTGCGGTTCAGGCTGCGATTCTTACAGGTGAAGGAAGTGAAAAGGTCCAGGATCTTCTGCTTCTTGATGTTGCTCCGCTTAGCCTTGGACTTGAGACAGCAGGTGGGGTCATGACTGTGTTAATTCCAAGAAACACGACGGTTCCTTGTAAGAAGGAGCAAGTGTTCTCTACGTATGCAGACAATCAACCAGGCGTTCTGATCCAAGTCTACGAAGGAGAACGTGCAAGGACCAGAGATAACAACCTTCTCGGAACTTTCGAGCTCAAGGGCATTCCTCCTGCTCCACGTGGGGTTCCTCAAATCAATGTTTGCTTCGACATTGACGCGAATGGGATCTTAAATGTGTCGGCTGAGGATAAAACCGCTGGTGTGAAGAACCAGATCACGATCACCAACGACAAAGGAAGGTTGAGTAAAGAGGAGATAGAGAAGATGGTGCAAGATGCTGAGAAGTACAAGGCTGAGGATGAGCAAGTGAAGAAGAAGGTGGAGGCCAAGAATTCGCTTGAGAACTATGCTTACAACATGAGAAACACTATCAAGGATGAGAAACTCGCACAGAAACTAACTCAAGAGGATAAGCAGAAGATTGAGAAGGCGATTGATGAAACAATTGAATGGATCGAAGGAAACCAGCTGGCGGAAGTTGATGAGTTTGAGTACAAGTTGAAAGAGTTAGAAGGTATTTGCAACCCAATCATCTCAAAGATGTATCAGGGTGGTGCTGCTGCTGGAGGTATGCCGACAGATGGTGATTTCAGTAGCTCAGGTGCTGCTGGAGGTCCCAAGATCGAAGAGGTGGATTAGAGCGTGTTTAGTGTGTTAAGACGAAAGAGTGGCTTTGGACCATTAGCGAGTCTTTTCTTTGTATTGTGTCAAATAGTGTTGTGTACTCATAGGTGTTTTGCTAGTGAACGATAGTTGTATGCTTTACATATTTCAGCTGTTTCAGTTGTTTCGAGTAATAAAGTGATATACTTTTTTCTCAAGAGTACATTAGTGTTACATTGACAAATCTAGAGGAAGTTTGTCTCGTCATCGTTGCATTAACTCAATTCTCGGAGAACATGTTCGTTAGGAAGTGAAATACAGAGTGTGTGTATAAAATACATATTGATGCTTCTTTGCTTGCTGGAGTTGTCTTTGCCCTGAAAAAGGAAGAGTCAGAACAGAGAATTTTGATCTTTGAAGCGCCATAAAGAAAAGTACATATTTGATGCCTAACTTGTCATTTCACAACAAGTTCTGTCTTGGCCCACCCCACATACATATATAAATATACACACTGTTAGCTTCATAACAGTCACATCTCAAATCCACAAAGCTCAGACCAGCAATGGGGACAGTATCTGTTGCATTGTTCTTCCTCTTCCTCGTCTTTCTCTGCTTCCCCATCTCATTGGACTCCCAGAAACTCGATCCATCGACGAGCTCACTCAACCAAGAAGAAGCCCATGGTGCTCTGTTTTAAGTATCTGTTGATTCACTTTTGTTTATATGACCAGAGCTGTTAAGCTTCATTTTCTCGTTTTTGTTCTTCTTACAGCAGAGCTTACAATCAAAGACATAAAAGGTGGAGAAGATGACAAGAGCATCGACATCTTCCGGGCGGGGAAAGGAGGTCGTGGAGTTACAGGCGGAAAAGGTGGAGGCCGGAAAGCATCTCCAAAAAAACGTAATGCCGCCATGGACCACCGGCCACCGTTGTTCTTCTCCGCTGCCTCCGTTCTCTTTACTGGTTTTATAATGTTTTCATTAACTTCTTTCAATAGTTCATTAAGATTCTGTAGTGCCTAAACAAATGTCTTAACCTGAGTGTGACATTGTACTGAATATTGTAAACTTCAAATTCTATTGAAACGGATACAGAGTAACACTTGTATAGTACTAGTAATCAGGAGTGGGTATATCCAACCAAACCAAGGATTAAGACCCACGAGAAAGATGCTTTCCTCCGCACAAAAAAGGATTTGTTTGCACTGATCCAACGTGGAATATCATTGTTACATATCTACAGGCCAACTAAGAACACAATCGTTTTCCTCTCTGCAATTTCTCACAAAACAAAATTAATGGCTGAGAGAGAAGTGCTCATTACTTCTTCTGAGCTTTTCACTTCGTACTTGAAACTAGAAGAACCCTCTTCCCAAAACCAGAAGAAAGAACACGAAAACTTAGTCCATCAAGAATGCTCCGCTGCAATACCTGTTTAAATCCCAGCACATGTTTTTGTAAGAACAGTCATGAACTTGTTCCCAAGGCAGAGTATTTAGTTCGTAAGTAGCAATACCTGTTGCTGAATCTTCCAACAGCGTCTGTGGTATCAAGAAGAGTGTCGCTGCCTTTCTCCAAAGCCATGTAAAGCTCTTTGCCTCTGGTCACACGGGCGATCACCCACACATTGTTCTTAGCTCTGATGCATATTTCCATGTCTTTCTCCTGTCCTTTTGCACGGCTTTTTTCTGAATCCACTTCTTCTCTAAGCTTGTTTAGTGCAAGTAGAGACTCCTGCGGTTTCGAAGTTCATACACTTTGAGTCCAAGGTGGTAATAATTTCAGCTAGTAAATCGTAGTGTGAAAGACGTTACCTTTGCAAGTGTTGTTACTTTTCCTGAAGGAGAAGATCTGGATACTTTCGTGTCATTATCAACTACTAAGTAACGGTAACCCTTAATATGGTAAGCATTCTCACCGCCCCACCCTCTTGAAATATTCTCTTCAATTTTCAAAATTCTCAGTGATGCCTGGAAAAGATATATTGGGTATATATTAGAAGACACCAGAAAAGAGATTCAACAAAAAAGATCGATGGGAGATGTGCTAACATCTTCAATAACTTGCTGTTTCACGGCTGAGATGCTTAAATCTCCATTGACAATGGCATTTGTAGGCATCAGAAGAAGTAAGGTGAGACTTTTATGCTGATAGGCAAGGAGATACATTCTTTCTTGTGTCTGCTGAAGCCAAATTGTAGGGATGGCAGAATCAGGGGAGCCGCCAGTCTCAAGACCCCAAATATCGGTTATTAGAAACCCATCTTTCCCTTTTGTCCACTTATCATTTTGTAGTGGCCTAATAACATGATGCATGTTATTACCGTTTCTTGAGTGTAGGGAATCAATTGAGCCAACGGGTGCCAGATTAGATCTAGAAGAGATTTCAGATGAACCAGGCCCTTTACGTAGATATGACCAAGAACTCGTATCAGAGGATAAAGCTTTTGAGGTCAACCTCATTACCGCAAATGTAAACAAGTCGACGGTATCATCAGCTGAGAGGGTTGTTGAAACCAAAAGATCTTGAAATAAGATCATAGAGTGACATCGTAAGCTCCCAGCACATGAATCTAGTACTTGAACAAGAGACTGTACATCCAAAAACTGTTCGTCAAATACCAAATTAGTATGTGTAATAATAATCCAACAGGTTTGGAGACACAAACCTGAACTTCAACTGCAGTATCCCTTGCTAAAGTAAGCATTTGAACAGTTCCACGCTCTCTCAAAGTTTCACGGAAAGTTGGTAGCTGAAGTTTCTTCCCAACAAAAAATTCTGCCAGGAACAGAAAACCTTTGCATAAGAACGAACTTGAGTATTTTACCATGAAGATAACAAAATATGCGGTGGTTTTGCACAAATCCAAAGGAAGGCATTCGACACAGCAACTTCAGGATTTTACCACAGCAGCAGTCTTCCGAGAGAGACCATATTTGAAATGCTGACAATTATTGACATAAAATGTATTGAAGCGGGAAACAGAATAAAAAGGGAAAACAGTGGAAAGTTATATATGCTAGATTTTGTGATAGTCACTTACTGCTTAAATAATCTGTGATGAACGGGTACAATAGTGATCGGGTAAGCCCTCCTGTTGGTTCTTTTTCGATTAATGCCCTAATTGACCCGTGAAACATCACAAAGAGTGAGTGCACTTCTTTAAGCACCCTCCTTAATGCATCGATCCTCCATATCGCTCCTGTCTCCTTATTTTTCTCCACAACCTGCCAATGTATAGATCAGATCTTGTTTATTTACATTGCTAAGACACCATAGGATGCATCATTCATAGAAAACATTGTGCTATAACAAAAGAAAAGTAAGACAATGCCTTACCATAACCATCCAGATATCAGGTTCAGCCTCATAGAAAACATGGGAATGTCTTTCTGCTTCGATCACTTCACAAGCCGCCTCCGGAGAGAAAAGTCTGCATTAATAGTCACACCAAGCCTCAAAACATGAAGAAGATCTACACAGACTATCGATTAACGACCCTGACTTAATTTATCGAACAAGTCACAAATGCAACCAAATCTAGATCACCAGCAATTGTAAAAACACATCTCACAGTGTTCAAAAAGAAGAAGAATCTATAGCAGCTGACCTAGTAAAAGTAATAAGCCCTTCACTGAGCCCGATCACTGATAACTGCGTCGAGAAGTCTAAATCGGCAGGATAAAAGAACAAAATTTTCTCTAACTCTTGTCCTTCAGTTTGACCTCTCCTCAAATCAAACATGCAAAGTCGAAGGCTTTCATCACCAGAGCTCATGGACGCCATTTCTGGTAGCTTCTACGAGCTCATTAATACCCTAACAATACAATGCAAGAACCGCGTCAGAATCAAGCATGTTACAATTGGTTGTTGTTTCCAATGTGGATGTACTCTACTTCAAAATCCAAAGTAATTTCAGGGTTTCAAGAGCACATTGGTGATTCAACCACGGCACACAAATACCAAGTAAGGTTCCTAATAAGAAGACCGAAGAACCCATACATCGAGAAGAGAAAATTACTGTAGAAGGCTAGGAAACGGAAAAAAAATTAAGTGAAAATTGACTACCTTGAGGACGAATTCAAAGAGCAATGTCGAAGGAGTGATCAATCTCCTGGTACTGCGAGATAGTTCACCGATCGGAGATAGATTCAAGAACAGAAGAGTCAACTTCAATTTCTAAACGCAAACTCGAATTTGAGCGATTGAGCTGAAATCAGTAGAAGAATTACGCGACATTTTGTGACAAGGATCAAGGAAGAGGAGCAGGTGGACAGCTGCTAACCGCCACGAAATAAACCGGGTCGGGTTATCAAATAATCGGGTCAATATCTGAAACGGGTAAACCGAATATTTCTAGATGCTCCACCGGTTAAGTCAGACATATCCGTCTGAATTATACGTTGTGTGAATGCGAATCTCAAATAATTTGTTCAATCATTCAGTTAGTATCTTACTTTATTACTCGGTTAATTATTAACCATAAATAAAAATAATGGGAGATAGTGATAATGACACAACGTTAAAAGATCTAAGTAGTTAAGTAGTTTAGATTTGATAATATAATGGGAAGTTAGAGATAACCGGTAAATTAGCTATAGTCGGTCGGTTAGCATTCCGGTTAACCCATCAATGGCTCGTATTCACACTAGTCGCGCGACTAACTAATAGAGAAAAAGCTTTTGCGTGTTTGTTGTTGTCTCCATCGCTCGTTTGTTTCTTCTTCAGCCATATCGGAAAAAACGATATCCGACGAGCCATTCGGTGTTTGTTCCGAGAAGCTCCGATCGATCTGTGTTAGGGTTTTTCTTTTTCCGCCTTATGAATCTCTCTATCGCGGTTTCATTAGATTCAGTTTAACTCGAGTGATGAAACCAATCTCCGTGCTAGAGGTAAAATTCTGTTAGGTTTTCTCTTTTTTGTTTTTATGCTTCGTACCGATCGATATGATTCCTGGTTCGTTTTGTTTCCAAATCTGCAGCTCTTTGATCCCGTGGCTGGTAGGATATTACGGCGTTTGTAGCTCTGGTATGGCTTTTGTTGTTCGTTTGGTTCTGATTTTCGAAAATTTTCGAATTTTTAATCGGAATCTGATTCTAGTTCATCGTTTTATTGTTACAGTCGTCGTGGATAGAGTTAGAACGACGAAATCAGCCTTGGTTTCCTAACTGGTATTTGTTCTTTAGCCTATGTTTTCAATTTTTCTCTTCCGGTTTTTTGGTGGTTTGTGAAACTACTTAATCTTCTTGATTACCTAATTAATCATATCATTGTTTACATCATTTATTTTGATATTTGTAGTTATTTGGCATTTCAGTATCTGAATTTTTGCAACAATGTCTGAGCTAAAAGAGCGCCTGCTTCCTCCAAGACCTGCTTCAGCTATGAACCTCAGAGATGCTTCTGTGACTCGGCCTTCTGCTTCTGGAAGACCACCCCTTCTTGGAGTTGATGTCTTGGGTCTGAAGAAGCGTGGACAAGGCCTACGCTCTTGGATTCGTGTTGATACTTCTGGTAATACTCAGGTCATGGAGGTTGACAAGTTCACTATGATGCGTAGGTGTGACTTACCCGCCCGTGATTTAAGGCTGCTTGATCCCTTATTCGTGTATCCCTCTACTATCCTAGGCCGAGAGAAGGCTATTGTTGTCAACTTAGAGCAGATCCGTTGTATTATTACTGCAGACGAAGTTCTGCTTCTGAATTCCCTTGACAACTACGTGCTGCGCTATGTTGTTGAGTTGCAGCAGAGACTAAAGACTAGTAGTGTAGGTGAGATGTGGCAGCAGGAAAATTCCCAGTTGAGTAGGAGGAGGAGCAGGAGTTTTGACAATGCTTTTGAGAATTCATCCCCTGATTATTTACCTTTCGAGTTTAGAGCTCTTGAAATAGCCCTTGAAGCTGCTTGTACGTTTCTCGATTCCCAGGTTAGTAACACTTTAGCTTCGATTTTGTTTCCCCCTCAGAAAATATAGACTAATATTGGGCTTGGATTTGACTACTACACGCTAAGTTGATTTAATTTTATCCTTCTCTATAGGCTTCAGAGTTGGAGATTGAGGCATACCCGTTATTAGATGAGCTTACCTCAAAGATCAGTACACTAAACTTGGAGCGTGTGCGTAGACTAAAGAGCAGGCTTGTAGCACTGACAAGAAGAGTTCAGAAGGTTCGGGATGAGATCGAGCAGCTAATGGATGATGATGGAGATATGGCAGAAATGTATCTAACAGAGAAGAAGAGGAGAATGGAAGGATCTATGTACGGTGACCAGTCCTTATTGGGTTACAGGTCAAATGATGGTCTATCTGTTTCTGCACCGGTGTCTCCTGTTTCTTCTCCACCTGATTCCCGAAGACTTGATAAAAGCTTGAGCATTGCGAGGAGTCGGCATGACAGTGCAAGGAGTTCTGAAGGTGCAGAGAATATAGAAGAGCTAGAGATGTTGCTGGAAGCTTACTTTGTCGTCATTGATAGTACTCTAAACAAGTTGACATCGGTACTTTAATGGCTCCTCTCATTTTTACTTTTGATCTTTCTTCGCTAGACAGCTTTAATCATCTGTGTTCCTCTCTTTACTTTACAGTTAAAGGAGTACATTGATGACACTGAAGATTTCATTAACATTCAACTGGTAATACCTCAAAATTCCATCTTCCACAGCTGATATTAATCCAGATTGAGAATGCACAAGAGTCATGCTGAAAACCTCTTCAATATCTGCAGGATAATGTGCGGAATCAGCTGATCCAGTTCGAGTTGCTTCTGACGACTGCAACGTTTGTTGTAGCCATATTTGGGGTCGTTGCTGGGATCTTTGGGATGAACTTTGAGATAGACTTCTTCAATCAGCCAGGTGCATTCAGATGGGTACTCATAATTACTGGAGTATGTGGCTTTGTGATATTTTCGGCATTCGTCTGGTTCTTCAAGTACAGAAGACTCATGCCTCTATAAGAAGAGAGACATGAATGTGCTCCCCAGAAAGTAGACATCAACTTATATTGTTATGTTGCTTACAGATATTAATGATTTGTTTCCTTTACACAATGGAATCTTGGGAATTTTTATCATAGGCATTGTCAATCCAAATGTGATAGAATCTTTGATCTTTTTATTAAAAAACGGATAACCAAACATGGTGCATGAAAATGAGAATGATTTTGAATCTAAATCACAAAAAAGACTCAGATTTTGACTAAGTTTTAACTTGTGTGGGAAAATGAGTACGAGATAACAGTGTGCAAATGACTCAATCCTTCAGACAGACTACTTGTTAGCTGATGAAGACGATGAGAGGCGTGCTTTTCGAGCTTTATCGGCCTTGTCCATGTAATCTTGGTGAGATTGATGCTTTGACCCTAAAAGAAACCAAAGAACTTCAACCAATTAGCCCAAACAGAGTCAACACTATAGGATGTAACCAAAAGCAGATGTAAGAGATATACAGATTCAGGTCCTATGGGAATGTTAGAATGAAACAATGTGATCCATTTCCATATATACTGAGAAACCATTTACTCACTATGTCATGTTTCTCATTTTGCAAGAAAACCAAAATCAGAATCTAATTGCAATCAAAATCCTCCAATTTCATCTTCTACCAATTACCCTTTCAATCCCCAAGAAGGGATTTGGTTATACAATTATTAAACGATGAGAGAGAGATCGGACCTTGAGTCATCAAATACCAAGGAACTCCGAAGATGATGGTGACGATTCCGATCCCGACCAAGACGTGCTTCTTTTCACCACTGTAAACGTAATGTTCCATTTTAGCTCTGAATCCTCCGCCTCCGGCCATACTTGCAGGACCACCGTTGGTCTTCGTCTCATTTCCCATTTCTCAGATCTCTCTTTTTTACTTTTCCTTTCCGATCAACAGCACACAAGGTTTATCCATCAGAGGTTTTAGTACCATGTATAAGTGGGCCTTATTATGGCCCATCAACATAAGATTTCCTTTTTATTGAATAACATTTTAAACCCCATATTTTGTTACATATTAGTGTAGAAGCGTGATAACTTTCTGACATTACAGTTTCACCAAAAAATACGCGGTAAATTCGCTACTCATCGAAAGCCAATAAAGAGAGTGAATTAGATAGAAGAGAAGAGAGCTATAATAACTCTTCGCGCCTCGTCAAAATACGCGGTAAATACGCTCCGCATCAAAAGTTAGTTAGTGTATGATTATGGTAACCAACTTTCACAACGGTCCAATCTAAAGGAGTATTCAATCATTCATCCGTCATCTATGGTACTAAGTAGGAACCCTCAATTTCTTCATTCTCAAGTTTCTTCAAGCCCTAGATTTTCCTTAATCATTCATACACTTTCCCACATTTATTACAAATCACTTTAAGTATTTGTTGCCGATCCTTAATTAGCTCTTTTCCAGTTTTTATTTCATATAATTGAGATCTGTTGTGATGTTGTTAGGTTAATTTTTGCATGAAGCTTATGATTGTTTCTCAGAATAATGTACAAATCCCAATACATAAGCGGCCAAAGAGAAAAATTCGTTAGGTAAGAAAATCAAAAGATCGCAATATTTTTCTTTGTTTTCTTCAGATCTATGAATGACATTTAACTTATAATTACAGGTTAGATGATATAGATTCAAGTTCTTCTCCTGCGACTGGAATGATGATGCAGAGAAACTGTTTCGGATTTAACCTAAAGAACCGAGGAGGTGAAAAGAAGAAAGCATCCAAATCTTTCAGGGAAGGAGTTAAAAAAATCAGATCAGAAGGTCTAATAACCATCGGTAAATCCGTTACAAGAGCGGTTTTTCCAGAAGACTTAAGAATAACAGAGAAGAAAATCTTTGATCCTCAAGACAAAACACTTCTCGTATGGAACAGATTGTTCGTCATTTCGTGTATTTTAGCTGTCTCTGTTGATCCTTTGTTCTTCTATCTTCCCATTGTCGATAATTCCGGAAGCAGCTGTATAGGGATTGATACGAAACTAGCTGTTACAACGACGACTCTTAGAACCATTGTTGACGTTTTTTACTTAACTAGAATGGCTCTTCAGTTTCGTACAGCTTATATAGCTCCTTCTTCTCGTGTGTTTGGTCGTGGTGAGCTTGTGATTGATCCTGCAAAGATCGCTGAACGCTATTTAACCCGTTATTTCGTCGTCGATTTTCTTGCAGTGCTGCCTTTACCGCAGGTAAAACAGAGTGAAAAGATCCTTTGATGGTTACTAAAAATATTGGACTTTTGGGATTGATTATGATGTTTTGTGTGGATATTACAGATTGCAGTGTGGAAGTTTCTTCACGGGTCTAAAGGATCGGATGTGTTACCAACGAAAACGGCATTGTTGAACATTGTAATTGTGCAGTATATTCCGAGATTCGTGAGGTTTATTCCGTTAACATCAGAGTTGAAGAAAACTGCAGGAGCTTTTGCCGAAGGAGCTTGGGCTGGTGCTGCTTATTATCTTCTCTGGTATATGCTTGCAAGCCACGTAAGCGTTTCTATGTATATATGACTCTTCTTAATTAGTGTTTTGAGACATTTATTCATCATTGGTCACTTTCTGACTTTACAAACACATTTTGACAGATAACTGGAGCGTTTTGGTACATGTTGTCAGTGGAGCGTAACGATACTTGTTGGAGATTTGCGTGTAAAGTTCAGCCAGATCCGCGACTCTGTGTTCAGATTCTGTATTGTGGGACTAAATTTGTGAGCAGTGGAGAAACTGAATGGATCAAAACAGTCCCTGAGCTTCTTAAGAGCAATTGTTCTGCTAAAGCAGATGATTCAAAGTTTAACTATGGGATATACGGTCAGGCTATATCTTCAGGCATTGTATCATCAACAACATTTTTCTCCAAGTTCTGTTATTGTCTATGGTGGGGTCTTCAAAATCTCAGGTAAGGCGGGGGCAACTCATTGTCATTGGTTCAACCGATAGCTTGTGCAGAGTACTCTTGACATCTTTGGTGTTTTCATGAACAGCACGTTAGGTCAAGGGCTGCAGACAAGTACATTTCCAGGAGAGGTTTTGTTTTCCATTGCGATTGCTATAGCTGGGCTTCTTCTTTTCGCGCTTCTCATCGGGAATATGCAGACTTATCTTCAGTCACTTACTGTTCGTCTCGAGGAAATGAGGATCAAAAGACGTGACTCAGAACAGTGGATGCATCACAGGTCACTTCCACAAAATTTGAGGGAAAGAGTCAGACGCTATGATCAATACAAATGGTTAGAGACAAGAGGTGTAGACGAAGAAAACATAGTTCAGAGTTTACCTAAGGATCTCAGAAGAGACATCAAACGCCATCTCTGTCTGAATTTAGTTAGGAGGGTAAGTTTTCACAATCAGAATGCTAAAATTGCTTGAGATACTAACTAACTATGTGTTCTGTTTCTACAGGTTCCTCTGTTTGCTAATATGGATGAAAGATTACTTGACGCAATCTGTGAGAGATTAAAGCCGAGTCTTTTCACGGAAAGCACTTACATTGTGCGTGAAGGAGACCCCGTTAACGAAATGATGTTCATAATCCGAGGCCGGTTAGAAAGTGTAACAACAGATGGGGGAAGAAGCGGTTTCTTCAACAGAGGGTTGTTAAAAGAAGGAGACTTTTGTGGTGAAGAGCTTCTGACATGGGCTCTTGACCCTAAAGCAGGCTCAAACTTACCTTCTTCCACAAGAACAGTGAAGGCTCTGACTGAAGTAGAGGCTTTCGCTCTTGAAGCTGAAGAGCTGAAGTTTGTAGCAAGTCAGTTTAGGAGACTTCATAGTCGACAGGTTCAACAAACATTTAGGTTTTACTCTCAGCAATGGAGAACTTGGGCTTCTTGCTTCATCCAAGCTGCTTGGCGTCGCTATTCAAGAAGGAAAAACGCTGAATTGAGACGGATTGAAGAAAAAGAAGAAGAATTGGGTTATGAAGATGAATATGATGATGAGAGTGACAAGAGGCCTATGGTTATCACAAGAAGTGAGTCTTCTTCTAGACTGCGTTCAACGATATTTGCATCAAGATTTGCTGCTAATGCATTGAAAGGGCACAGACTTAGGAGCTCAGAGAGTTCAAAGACCTTGATAAATCTGCAAAAGCCTCCGGAACCTGATTTTGATGCTGAATAATCCAATTCTTGATGAGAGGCCAACATCAGAACAGAGACTACATAACTGATTTATACACATAAATGCTCTATATATAGAACTTGTTTCAGAAACTGTAAAGTTATCTACACGAGAGCCAATGATCCTTCAAAGACCTGCATTGCATTTTTAACAGTTCCAATGTCGATATCTGCTAGTTTTCCAGTCTTCGAAGCAATAATTACACAGTTACTCTTCTCTTCTGCATACGGTACAAAGAGCTTCCCTTTCTCTTCTGAAGAGAACAACCCAATACTGGAAGAAAAAGAAGCACACACATGTTAGTTCTTGAAAACATTGAATCAGTACTCTTTATATTACTCAGGTATTCACCATGGTTTGTCTCGCGCATTAGCTAGTTGAATCGCAGCTGTGTTTGTTGCGATGACTCCAGCAGAATCGTTTATCAGAGCAGCCAACTAAGTAAGCTCAAGAAAAGGAATCAAAGTAAGATCAGTGAATTCAACTTTGTTCATAACAAATACAGACAGATAAGCATGCATACCTGTCCTGGTGTTGTGATGAACACTATAGATGTATCATCACCCACAAAATCTTCAACGTTTTCTCTTTCTTTCTCATGTGGAATCACAAAGACCGGCTTGAATCCCCTGGCATTGTTCACAATCATATCTCAGAGAATTTCAAACTAAGCAAAAAATTCACATTTTGAAGGTGTGTAATAATTACCTTACACCCTTTATAATCTTAGCCCATTTTTCAAGTGAAAGTAAACTATCAGCATCTCCTTTTGATTGCATTGATGCCTTAGAATCTGATTCAATACCATGAATCACTATAAACTTCCCCGTCACTGCTCCAGCATTCCTATACTTTGCAGCCACAACCTCTTTCACTTTCCGTGAAATCGATACCCTAAGTGGCAACAGAGGAGTCCTTGGAACACTCCTAAACGGTCTTCCTAACCAATCTTCCATCTGAGTATACCTGAAACCATCAACAGTCAATTTAGACAGGCGATAAAAAAACCTGCAGTTTCTTCGGTTTCAAGGAACTCACATGCTATAACCTAATTCTGAAAGGTTGGTATTTTCTGCTGTAAAGGTCTCGGACAGCATCAGACCAGCTCCTGCAGAGTTAACATTCGGGTAAATGTAACTAACCCTGTCTCGAGCCGTTGTCATGAACAAGAACGCTGCGTGGCCTAACCCTGCTAGCTTCGTGGACAGAACCATGTCATAGTACCTTCCCTGAAACATGACTTAAAAGAAAAGTTAACTAAGCAGTCTGATAAAGGAAAGATAGAAAAAACGTTGAAATATTTGAAAGTTACAAACTTTGAGGAGTCCGATCATGTCTGTGTATTCAGCTGGTTCAGGCCAATGATCATCCGGATCATACACATTGGCCCATCTCACGTTTTTGTTTAGCTCGTATGTTTGTTTTCCTCTTTCAGTCGTTAATATATCTACCTGAACACCAGGATACCTTACAAAACAACAGAAACGTACGGACAATGTTCTGCATTTCAGTTTAAGGTTTTAAAAAAATGTCGAATCGGAGACAGAGTCTTATACTTTTATTACCTGTCTTTGATTAGCTGAATAGTCGGGAAAAAGAGTAGATTCTCGTAAACGCCACCGGAGATAACGCAGCAACATCGTCTAACATCTCCTCTGATTTTCAACGGTAAAGAAGCAAGCTCGACGGTGTAACCCTTTGGAAACTTCAAGAAGCCGTAAGGGTTATCAGGATTATCCGGTGGTCTTGGATCCTCGTCTTGTTTTCCGTCGGCAAACAAGGACCCGTATTCGTTATCCGGGTCTTCACCGCTATCAAACGGGTCGAGCCACGGATTATTCTTCTTCTTGAGATTGACCGATACATCGGAAGATCTCGACGTAAGACGAGTTTGAAAGTTGAGGAAGACGAGTGGTTTGGAGGTAGAAAACGGCGGCGTTTTAAAGAATGGGGAAATGGGTTTGGGTAACAGAGGAAGTGAAGAAGCCATTGGAAGGTTTTTTTGAGCCAAAGAAAGAAAAGTTTGGATTTTTAAATGTTGTGAAAGAAAACAGATCTCTGTAGGAACTTAGGATAAGTGGGTCCCTTTTGTGGCAATTTTCCGACCATAGAAGAAAACTTAGCATTTAATTTATTTATTTTGGTTATGGCAATTCCAGAAATTATTCTCTGTTCGATTAATTAAAACTTTTGTCTTTACATTGGTTGATACGCACGAGCAAAGAAACATTCCTAATCTCAGAACTCAGAAGCATTAACCAACTGATTACAGTAAGCAATTAAACCATTTAACTTGTCGGGTCGAGCAATAAGGACCCGTTTCATTGTCGGGTCGAGGAACAAAAGAACAGAAAAAGCAGAAGAACCAAACGATGACGTGTTAAGTCGTGACTGGTGAATGACCTTTTCTCCTCGTCTCTCTCTCTCGATTTGATTCGTTTCGTCGTCGATCAGAAAAAGCTTCTTTCTTTCTTTTTTTTTTCTGGGTTTTTCTGAAGTCAAAAGCTTTTTTTTTCTTCATTGTTCAAAGATTTTATTTTGTTGCTCATTGTTTCTAACCTTGCTTTTCTCGTGAACACAGCAAGCAACTTGGTTTAGTTTTACTAGAAGATTCCTAAAAATGAGATATTTAGCGGTGACAAAAAAGTTTCATTTTTGGTGCTAATGTAGCTGTAAAGTCTAGGCCTTCCGATATATAATCTCTTGAAATAAGTTTCGAGACTGTTGGAAATAGCAATTTTGTTGTTGTTGTGTGATCCAGTGATAGATCTGTGAAATCAAAAAGCAGTTTTTTGTGAGAATCGGGTCAATGTCGGTTCCTCCTAGATTCCGGTCCGTAAATTCCGATGAGCGAGAGTTCCGATCAGTTCTTGGTCCTACCGGGAACAAGCTGCAGAGGAAACCACCGGGGATGAAACTGGAGAAGCCGATGATGGAGAAGACCATCATCGACTCAAAAGATGAGAAAGCGAAGAAACCAACTACTCCGGCTTCACCAAGGACGACTCTGAAGCAATGCTCGTCTCTTTGCTCTTCGATTTTGAGAAAGAATAGTGCTTCAATGACTGCTTCGTATTCCTCTGATGCTTCGTCTTCGTGTGAGTCATCGCCTTTGAGCGTGGCGTCTTCTTCGAGCTGTAAGAAGGTTGTGAGGCGAAGTGGGTCTGTCTCTTCTACAAGGAAGCTGAGTGTTGGGAAAGAAGAAGAGAAGGTTTCTGGTGATTGCTTCGCTGATGGTCGTAAAAGGTGTGCTTGGATCACACCTAAAGCTGGTAAGCATCAAACTTTCACCTATCACACATTGCATAGTGAGAGAGCTTTTGACTTTAGATGCATTCAAATAAATGAAATGAGTGAAAATGTGAATGTGAGATTGAGTTTAGCCTGATTGTGTGAGATGATAAAGTTCTTATCTAGTTGAATCAAATGGGACTGAATTGAGACAAGGAGCTAGTGTTTTTTGTTTGATCTAATTATGTTCTTCTGTATGTGAATATTAAGTAATTCAATGGCCAACAAAATGTTTCAATTGCTATGTATTTTATTCAGTGAGCATTGTGTAGATCATTTGCTATGTTGCATAACTTATGAAGTAGCTTGTCCTGAAGTTCTCTTATAAATATTTTAACTTCTCAGTGTCCATGAAATTTAGATGAAGGATGTTTTGATTAGCTGATAGATCCACTTCGTTTATGCTTTTAGTGTAAGCCAAACAGCGTTTTCTGGATTCTCTATACTAATGAGCATAAATGTTTCCATGCCAAGAGGCACTTTCCATTATTCTTTGTTGTTCTCTCATGCTTCATATCTTTCTCTGCTGTAAATTGACTAATAATGTTGCGTTTTTCTACGTTGTAAAGACCCGTGCTATGTTGCTTTCCATGACGAAGAATGGGGAGTTCCTGTACATGACGACAAGTATGTGGCATCCTCAACTATTTTCCTTCTATCTGAGATACACTTTGTAGTTATAAGAGTCTCTTACCGCTTGGTTAACTTGTGTAGGAAGCTTTTTGAGTTATTATGCCTCTCTGGTGCTCTAGCCGAACTCTCATGGACCGACATTCTCTCCAGAAGACATATACTCAGGTAACCAAACCAAGTTCTTTAGTAATATGAATTTTGAATTCGCAATATAAACTTCTGATGCTAAGCCAGTAGCTCTGATCTCTGATTGCCTAATTTGCTTCTTATTTGAAACAGGGAAGTTTTTATGGACTTCGATCCAGTCGCTGTAGCTGAATTGAATGACAAAAAGTTAACAGCGCCAGGTACTGCTGCCATTTCCTTACTATCAGAGGTCAAGATACGATCAATCCTCGATAACTCACGCCATGTGCGCAAGGTAACAGAACATAAGCTCACACTTACTGATCATAATTACTGAAAACTTAGAACTTGTCTAAATATTATAATCTGTCTGCCTGTTAATTCTTAACTTCATCCAGATTATAGCTGAATGTGGATCATTGAAGAAGTACATGTGGAACTTTGTGAACAACAAGCCTACACAGAGCCAATTCAGGTATCAGCGCCAAGTCCCTGTGAAGACATCGAAAGCTGAGTTTATAAGCAAAGATCTTGTACGCAGAGGCTTTCGCAGCGTTAGTCCAACAGTTATTTACTCCTTCATGCAAGCAGCTGGACTCACGAATGATCATCTCATAGGCTGCTTCAGATACCAAGACTGTTGCGTAGATGCAGAGACAACAACAACAACGAAGGCGAAGAAGAAGAACGAGAGAGAGAGTGATAAATAAGAGCCATTCTGAAATAAGCTAATTAACGTATTTGAGTACCAATGTTGTTTGTTCTGCTTCCAGAGATTAATTGACACAACGAGGTTTTGTTACCGTGACGTGTTCTTAGTTTTGTATTTTGGTGTTGTATAGATGTATTTTGGTTATCGGTTCATGCATAGTAGAATGTTGCGATGAACTCTTAGACCAGACGTATTTGTGTGAATCGATTACATGCTACATTTTAATTTAGCTTATTTCAAACTGGAAGGAAAAAATTGTTTTGAGTTTAGATTCCTTGATTTTATATCACCGATCGAGTTGTGAAAAAACGATTCTTGATAAATAACGGCCATGCATTGTGGACGTCAAATTCATCTTTGGCATATTCTCTAATAACTTTTTTTGTGGACATATATAATCGAAACCAATGGTTGGTATGTTATATAGCCTTTGGTAGGCATCTCAGTCAAATTACAAGTTTTTTTTTATATTCATCCGGGGATGAACATACAAGAAATGAAGAAAGTACTAGTAAATTCTTAATCTCTTTGGTTTTTTTGTTTCCTCAACTCTTTTCTTATAAACTCGAGAAATGGAAGGGCTATACTAATTAGGTGTCATTGAATCTTGATATGTCAACAAGATTTACGTGTCGATTATAATAAGAAACAGAGAAAAACTTGATATGGTATTGAGTGTTGTCTACTGACTATCGAATCTTACCAAAACAAAAAAAAGTGTACGGATCCCACTTGTTGTCATAAGTCGTAACCACGCGTACTTCCTTGTGGAGTTGTGGGCTCCTTGTTTTATCTTTACCGTTAAGTTGGCCACTTGGCCCTATTTCACAATCGCTTCTTCTTTACTACTCCGGGGATTATGATTATTTTGGTAGAGAACTTTTCTATTACGTTTTGGCTTATTACTAAGTTTTAAGCTGAGGACAAGAAAATTGAAAGTTTTTTTTACGTATCATTTACTGCTAATTTTAGAAGAATATCTGATTTAGCTTTTCCTACGCATTTTAACTTCCCTAATTAGAAGAAATAAAATAACTTGGAGTTGAAGTTTTCTGTAAACGAAGATTTAGTTAAAGGGAGGGAAAGAGGGAATTGTGGTAAACTTTTGATAAGTACGCTTTACTTCTTATATTTTCGATAGAAAATCGACACATGTAGATTAGATTGCCAAAGCATTAACTACCAAATTAGAAAACAAAATTCAATAATTATATACTCCATTATTCCTTAGAACAACCCCTTCCCTTTTTAGTCAAAACTTGTAATCATCATTTGTTAAAATCTTTCCCAAAAAAGATAGTTTTGGCATTTGCATTAATGAAAAAAAATGAAGGAAAAAGATTTGCATTAATTCAATATTTCTCTGACATTTGACCAAACGCCATGTAGTGTGTATAAATATATCTCTGCATGTAAATTGTTGATGTTGGCATTATAGATAGGGAGAGAAGAGACGTAACAGAGAGAGGCAGGAGATGGCGGCTGAAACAGCAAGTGGCAGCAACAGAAGTATCTCAAACTCTCCTCTCATAGAAAACTCTGATTCTAATCAGATTCTTGTCCCTGAGGTTTCTTCTCGTCTCTTTTCTTTTTTTGAACCCCACACTTTATTATTTCTCAACTTTGAGTCTCTCCACATCTTACGCTTAATCAGTCTTGTTAGTCTCCATGAATTGATTTGCAATCCCTTTTGTATATACTCTTATCTTATCCTCTGAAACTCCCATTATTGGTAATCACTGTTATTAGTGTTGATCATGAATTTGATTACTGCCTAAAGGGTTGATAGACTTCATAAGTACAAGAGTGTTTTTGACTTGTGGTTTTGATGTTTGTTGCTATATACATAACTGCAGAAAAAGAGCTGGAAAAACTTCTTCTCATACTTAGGCCCTGGATTTCTTGTCTCAATTGCTTACATTGATCCTGGAAACTGTAAGATTCTCTTTGTAAATAAATGAAAGTGTAACACTTACGCAGACAGACACAAGCTATGCATTTTTGTTGTTGTTGTTGTACAGTTGAAACTGATCTGCAATCAGGAGCTCAATACAAGTATGAGGTGCGTTACACAATCTGCTTTTTTAACCTTCAATGTTTTTCTTCTTTTGTTAATTTTTATTGATCGTTTCTTGGTCACATTGAACAGTTACTCTGGATCATATTGGTGGCATCATGTGCAGCTTTAGTGATTCAATCTCTGGCTGCAAATCTTGGTGTTGTCACAGGTTTAATCCTAAATCCGAACACACTCTTTCTTTTACCTGAAAAAATGTTGTTAGTCTTTGTATTCATGAATCAATGGTAATTTTCTTATAGTATCTTTGTATTCATCAATCAATGGTATTTTTCTGATCGTAGGAAAGCACTTAGCAGAGCATTGTAGAGCTGAGTACTCCAAGGTTCCAAACTTTATGTTATGGGTAGTTGCTGAAATCGCTGTAGTAGCTTGTGATATTCCAGAAGGCATGAGGTTTTTTATGTTACAGTGGTGATGATGTTGATGGGAAATATTCTCATTCTGTTATAACTTATCAACCAAATGCTGAATAATGAATCAATCATTGGTTTTTCTTTGAATACAGTAATTGGAACAGCATTTGCTTTAAACATGCTATTCAATATCCCGGTTTGGATTGGTGTTCTTCTCACAGGACTTAGTACATTGATTCTTCTAGCACTTCAACAATATGGGGTACATTTGTTAAGTTTTGTTTATTATGGCTTTTAAGTCTATAAATTGGTATTTTGGTTCTTTTTATATAATTACAGATTAGAAAGCTCGAGTTCTTGATCGCTTTTCTTGTGTTCACCATTGCCCTATGCTTCTTTGTTGAGCTTCATTACTCAAAGCCAGACCCAAAAGAAGTCCTCTATGGTCTCTTTGTTCCTCAGTTGAAGGGTAATGGTGCAACTGGTTTAGCGATATCTCTCCTCGGTGCCATGGTTATGCCGTAAGCAACTCTCTGTCTCTCTATCCCTCAAACAAATTACGAAAATACTCATCTGTTTTAATTCTTCACAGGCACAATCTCTTTCTCCACTCAGCTTTAGTTCTCTCTAGGAAAATTCCTCGTTCAGTAACCGGCATCAAGGTAACTAATCACCTAACATACATACATTTTCATGGACGTTATGTGAGTCTTTAAGTTCCCTGTTCTCATTTACAGGAAGCTTGTCGGTATTACTTGATAGAAAGCGGATTAGCACTTATGGTGGCATTTCTCATCAATGTCTCTGTGATATCAGTGAGTGGTGCAGTTTGTAATGCCTCAGATTTGAGTCCAGAAGATCGAGCTAGTTGCCAAGATTTGGACTTAAACAAAGCTTCATTTCTGCTACGTGTAAATCCATGAATCCTATATCTTTTGCTTCAATTTCTTGCATAACTTCTCACATTATTAGAGGATCTATATATACTTATTCTGGTTGTCTCACAGAACGTTGTGGGTAAATGGAGCTCAAAGCTATTTGCAATTGCGTTGCTTGCTTCCGGTCAGAGTTCAACCATAACCGGAACATATGCTGGACAATACGTTATGCAGGTGATCAAACTCTAGAAAAATGCTCCTAAGCCCTAACTTGTGTCTGAATCTTGTTCCTTCTCTTATTTTCTTCAGGGGTTTCTTGATTTAAGACTAGAACCATGGCTCAGAAACTTCCTAACCAGATGCTTGGCTATAATCCCAAGTTTGATCGTTGCTTTGATAGGTGGCTCAGCTGGAGCCGGAAAGTTAATCATCATTGCCTCGGTATAACCTCTTCCATAACTTAAATCCAATCTCTTAATCACATACATACTTTATTAACATCAATCATCTTATATGTTTGCAGATGATCTTATCCTTTGAACTCCCATTTGCTTTAGTCCCACTTCTCAAATTCACAAGCAGTAAAACCAAAATGGGCTCACACGCCAATTCACTTGTGGTAATAATATTCAACTTCACTTCTGTCATATACATTAGTCATAACATCAATAGAAGGAAAGAAATCTAACATAACCTGCGGGTTTCTTGTAGATTTCATCGGTGACTTGGATAATTGGTGGACTTATTATGGGTATAAACATTTACTATCTTGTAAGCAGCTTCATCAAGTTGCTTCTCCATAGTCACATGAACCTTGTAGCCATTGTTTTCTTAGGAGTTCTTGGATTCTCAGGCATTGCCACTTACTTAGCTGCCATCAGTTACCTTGTCCTCCGTAAAAACAGAGAGTCCTCGTCCACACATTTCCTAGACTTCAGTAACTCTCAGACCGAGGAAACACTTCCTAGAGAAGATATTGCCAACATGCAGTTACCTAATAGAGTAGCGGTTATAGGAGACTTAAATTGAAGAATTAGAACATTTCAGATAGAAGAAATAGTGTTTACTTATTGTAATCTATTGCATAGAATAAAAATGAAGTTGTTTACTTAAGTGTAATCTATTACATAGATCAAACATGAAGACTTGACTACAAAATCCATCAAACGGTTTGGCCAAAGAACTGAGTGTACAGATTCATAACCAGACGAGACATATTGAAACAGAGGTTTCACATAACCAGAGACAACAAACAAAAGCAACTTCAATGGTTAAGGATACTTAAGGGGGATACTTGAGGGAATTAATAAGCTTTTCAAGACCCGATCTTAATGCCATTTTCCACGGATTCTTGCGATGCTGAAGGAGGAGGAGGAGGAGGAGCAAGATGGCCTTTCTCTTGTAAGCTCTTGACTGTGTCGTAGAGGCTTTGCTTGGTGGAAGTGAACTCTAAGCCTAAGTCCTTAATCTTCTGGTTAGTGAATTTGTATGGCTTGGCTCTAGGGTTCTTCTCGTCCTTGCACCTGAAAACATTATTAAACCAGAAACATCGTTGTTACTCAACAATCTTTTTTCTTTTGGTTAATTACTTAGCACAATCTTTCTTGAACATTATTTACTCTAAAGCGATTGATTTGTCTAATTAAAGTTAGACAAAGAGCAATGACTATCTCCTTTATTTTCAATAAAACATACCCATCAAACATTTTATATTTTGTATATATATTCTTATGGTTTCAAAATTGTCCACGTGAGCGGTTGGTGACGAGATGACTTGGACTTATGGTGTGAGTTGTTGGGTATACCAACCTTCACCACAGACGAAAAAAGGATCATGGGACCAATTCACACCCATCAATGGTTTTATATCAAACTAAGTGATAAAGGAACTATTTGTCAAAAAAAGAGAGAAAAGAAACAGAACAAAAAAAAAAAAAAATCATTTTGTAAGAACAAAAACGAATTATATATATTGAATA
>Ga0041059_1000153_pt1 | contig 42971 bp, 35 predicted proteins | sample AraColnosormetaG_FD_56232 | JGI IMG/M metagenome (GOLD analysis project Ga0041059, IMG submission 56232) | Arabidopsis roots microbial communities from North Carolina, USA - Col MF nosort | ecosystem: Host-associated > Plants > Roots > Unclassified | place: USA: North Carolina | collected...
ATCATAGACAACACACAGAAAAAAAAAAAAAAAGAGATTTAGAACATCAAATTGCTACAGATTCAGCAGGAGATACAGCACAAAGAAGATGATGCTATTATTTGCCAGAAAACTAAACAAAAAGTCTAAGTCAACGCAGGAAGAGACAAGATATCAAGTTATCAACACAATAGCAAGACCCACATGCACCAGTATAAAAGAAAGAGAACAATTTGATAATTCAGCAGAGATAGTGACAAAAGAAGGATCTTTATAGAAAATCCCAGGAAACAAGCCATGCAACTACTCATACCACAATGCAAAACAAAACAAAAAAATCTAGACTAGCTAAATCCTCTAAACAAACTATACAAACCTGAGGCTCAAGTTTAGGGAATTTAAGAGTTTCCTCAACAACAATGTCTCTATTCCACTTATAATCCAAACGAGCAGTCCAAACAACATCAGACACCGTTGATTCACCGCCGCCGTATACAATCTCAGAACCCACAGAAGTTACGGCGATGTCAGGAGTCAACAACGGTCTCTTCTTCCTCAGACTCGAGTAAGAACTGAAAGACCTCCCGGTGCAATAAACAAGCAATGAATCATGGCGATAGTGAGCTTCCCAAAGCGCATTGAATCTAAGAAGGTCATTGTTTTCAGGATCATCGTGATCCACCTGCGAATTTGGTGAGAATTGTTTAATTTTGTGGAATCTAAGAGACGAATTGGAAATCAGAAGTGTGAGTGAGAGAGGAAATAGAAATTACCAATGTGCAATCGAGATCAGCAACTAGTATGAGACGTGGTGGTCCTTCAAGCCTATCCATCGATTTCAGGAACCCAGGTGTTTCTCTTTGCTTCTCTCTTGTCTCTTTGCTCAACTAACTTTTTGGTTCCTTTATTCTTGACTTCCTTGGGAAGACGAAGTTTTTCTTTTCTTATTCGAACAATTCTGTCGAGTATTTGAATTAGTTATAATCTTTCTTTTTTTAATTAGTTAGAAATTTCCTTAAGCACGTATTTATATAACATGTCAACGCAACGAAGTTCCCCCTCAAAATTCAGTTTTATGCGTGCGTTATTACGACATGATAGATCCTGACGACCACCACATGATGCATTACTAGCAATGGATGACTCTTCCTTATCATTCATTTTATATTCAGAGAAAATGTGCAAGAGAATTTGCTTGGTAAGTCCATTGGTGACAAAAAATCGATTTAGTTTGAGTGGAAATAGAGAATCATAAACAATACCAAAATTGTTAGAGATGTATGTAGTGATACAAAAAACGATATTAAAAATATATATTGTTCTGGTTCTATTATTTGTTATCGTTTTTATGATTGGTAACTATTAATAATAATTTTTCAATTATAGTGGTAAGAAGTTATCAATTAAAGTCTTGTTCTTTTGGGTCTAACTTTGGATCCGATTGTTAACCTATAAAAGAATACAAGGAATGAAAAGTAACATGACTAAAAAAGAACAAACAGGAAAAGAAAAAATTATAAAATAAGAATACAAAAGAATGAGTGTAGAAGAAAAATAGAACAAATGTTACTGTAAATGATAACCAAAACATAGAACAAATAGTAACAAAAATTAAAAAATAAATAAATTATTTTCTTAATTAAATAGCCACGTTTTCACGTTTTTTTTTCTAATTTTCTATAAATTTAATTTTTAATTAATAAATGTTTAATTTGTTTTTCTGTTTGTTCCTCATCAAATTTGAGAAGGAACAATTTTCTTCTACGATTCCTCAAAAAATAAGGAATGATTAGGAATAGTGTGGGGTCTACATGTTACAATTTGGAAAAAAAATACTACTGAATGGTAAAAAAAAAGAGGAACATGTTGTTCCTGTCCATTCCTTTTCTAAAAAGTGGTCACCAATCGGACCCTTTATTGTGATTTACTAACCTTTTCAGCGGTAAAATATTATCGTTACACTTTCACAAATAATTTGCTAGTAACGTTAAGTGTTAGTGACTTATATGAGATTGTTCAAGTTTATTCGACAAATGAAATCCTTTCGATCTTTACTTTAATGTGTCAAATATCATGTCCACTTTCAAATAAAGACTCTTAGCTTGAAGGAAAACTCTACGAAAAACTAACGCAATATGTCCCATTTATATGGAAGACGCGCGATGTTAAAATTAGATACTGAAAGTTGGAGTCTAATACATTAGAAACTAATGATCATTCAAGAAAACCATAGATTATCACAGTGACAATAGGCACAAGTCCCACTCCGGCTATTACAAGCATTGTTAGAAAAAGTTTAGGTGGGACAAAAGATCACACCTTGCATTTAGTCGTTACACGACCATCCATCAAATAGAAGAGATCGAAGATCAGCTGGAAGAAAAGCTAGTTTTAAAAAAAATTCTTACTTGATTTGAACATAATACGATATGATTAATGTGTCTTAAAAAGCATAGAAAAACACATCGAAGGCCATAAACGTGAGAACGATTCAAATGACATAATTTTTACAAGAACAAAGACCAGCAAATCCAACTTACCAAAAAATAAAACCACCAAATCCTAGAAGGCAAGAATGTGTGGCAAAAAAAGAAAAAGAATGTATACCATTTGGATGGGAGGTCCAAAATTTTCTTAGAAATTAGTAACTTAAACTTTTAAAACTCATACACATATGGATTATATGTTGAAAAAATCATAATTCAGAAAAGGATCATATATAACTACTAATATATTTTTGAGGTCTTTGTTTTTAGTTATTTTATTTTATTTTCTTAAACTCGAGGTCTTTGTTTTAACAATTTTTCTAATTTCATTATCTTACAAAAAATCTCAAATTTTAATAATATAAATATTTGTCATAGGTACGGGAAGAGCGGTTTGTTTTCCAGCGAAAAAAAAAGAACGGTTTTTCTCTATTTGTTGTTGTTGTTTTTTTTTAATTATTTTCGCCCCTGATTTTTTTTAATTAATGAATATAATTTTTGCAATTTTTCGTGGGAGGCTAAAAGAAAGGCGAGGAGGAAGAAGAAGGAACCAGCATTATATATGAAGCACCCAAAGCATTCTCTGCTCTTGAGAACCTCGCAGCCTTTTCCAGGTATTAAAACAAAACCCTAATTTTCTCTTTCTCTTATCAAATTTAGTATTCTTCTCTTTCTCGGATTTTCCCTAGAAATTCACGAGGATGAAGATGAGAAACGCCTATCCCGACCCAATCGAATTACTAAAAAAGCTTTAACCCAAGCTTTTTGATTTTCTATATCCGAATGCGCGATTTCGATTTCTCTTTTCGATAATTTTCTGGTCATTGATTTACCTGCAGAGTGTGTGTGTCTGTGTTGTAGGGTTATTAGTTTTCGCTAAGTGATTTGGATGAGCTTGGATGTGGAAGTGAAGCTAAGAGGAGGTTCACTCTTGTCATCGTCATCATCAACGTTGTTGTCATTGTGTCCTTCATGGCACAGCAACAATCTTCCCGACTCAATCGTCTCCTTACTTTGTTGGACAGTATCCTTTATTTTTCCTGATTATTTCCTTTGTTACCAATAATGCTTCGTTTTTGTTGTTGCGTTTCTTCGTATCATAATCGCTTAAGAAGGTACATGTTCTCCTTAATTATCATTTCTTTGTAGCTGGTTCAACACAAGCTACTCGGCTAACTGCAGCCAAGCAGATCGGGGATATTGCAAAGTCTCATCCTCAGGACTTGAGCTCTCTTTTGAGAAAGGTATAGTCATGGGATTTACTTTCTATAGATTACAGAGATACAGGGCTGTGGTTGATTGTTATACTGATGGGAATCAATGACAATTGCTAGTGAAAGTTACATAAATTACGCGTCCCTAGCTTAGATGCTCTCTTGGTCTTTGTAATAAACCTACTATTCTTCCGAATGTGCTCAATATAGGCGGGTGGACAGAGTAGAATCTATGATGTGTTGTGTATGTCCTGAGCTTTAAATCTCAAATTTATTGCTGGGAACAAAGGTGTCATCCCCTGTTCGATGTGTTTACTTCTTACATGTCTTATATACATCACAAGTCCCTGCATGGCTAGAGAAAGTTGTTTATAGAGCTATACACATCTATGATTCCTAGGTGCGCCTCCTATTGTTTGACACATAGTTACAATACATCTTTAAAAGGCTGTTGTCTGGATTGTACCCAGCAGATCCTTTGTTCGCCCATACTGATTCTAAAGAATGTCGAAGCTTAAGAAAAAGAATCTAGTGGGCTTCCAGAATGAAAATTTAAGTAGGGTGCCCACCTGCCTATCTTAGTTTCAGGTTTTAACTTGCAATTATAGAGTTTCTATTATTAGATTGAAGTTCAAGCTTTGTTAGGACATCTGATCTTATTCATAAAATAATATTTCTAATCAGGCTAGGGTTTGTGTTCTGGAGACCTTGTTTCTGCTACTTTTTTAGGTATCATAAATAACTATTTCGTCTTGGCATTGTACTTTAGGTTTACATCTTTCTAAACTGCTAAGTCGTCCTTTACATTAAATTCATCTATTTGTTCCTTTGGCTTAACTCTACTTCTTCGGGAATTAGGTTTTGCATCACCTCCGTAGTAAAAAGTGGGATACGAGGGTTGCTGCTGCTCATGCCATTGGTGCCATTGTTCTGAATGTCAAACATCCTTCATTGAGTGAACTGTTAAATTCTTTAGCAACGAAGTTGGGTGAGGCAGGGATATCTGATAATGTAGATGAAGTGGTGGCTTTCCGCAATCTTCAGTCAAAGATTCTGGCAAATGCGCCCTTTAGAAGGTTATTAATAGCTCTATTACACAATACATATGTTTTTTATAGCATCTACTGTTAAGACTTCTTAGCTGGATTTTTAGATGTCTTTCTCATGTTAAGGCTGCACGATGTCTTTTGATGTCTCTAACATTTGGCATGTGCTAACAGCTTTGAGATGAATAAGGTTTTAGAGTTTGGCGCTTTGTTGGCTTCTGGTGGGCAGGTAATTTATTATTTGCTATTGTTTACTTGTCTAGGTCATTTTGTAAGATTTCAGCCGATTTATCTCTGATGTAAATTCTTCATTGATATATTGTCGTTAGGCCTAATCAAACATCTTTATGAAATTACATTTTTGTCTGTCTTAAATCGTTTGTGATAAGTAGGCCACTGGAATGACGTAAGTTTGAACGCAATCTGGTTAGATTCTAAGAAGTGTTTAGGTTTAATCAAGTTCCCTCTGCATCACAAAGAAACATGTTGGATAGTCGCTACTTTTGAATTCTATACGCTTTTGTTGTTGAGGATCACATCTTTAGCATGATTAAAACTATTTGATTGAAACTATTAGCAGGCTTTTATCACCAAAAATATCCTTTGTCAGCTGCAACCTGTAAAATTGTTTCCTACAGTTTCATTATTTGACCTTAAGAAATTTTATGGCTTGGTTTGTAACTAACTATTTCAGCACAATCTGTTAATGCAACATGATACCTTGCCTTCGTTCTTTTTCTTTGAACTTTCGGTTTAGGGGAGCATGTTAAACCTTTATTGCTCCCTTTATCCATACCTTTTTTTCTTCTCAAATTTTGTTGCTTTTCCCTTTGTTGCAGGAGTACGACATTTTGAATGACAATTCCAAGAATCCAAGGGATCGAGTGGCTCGTCAGAAAAAGAATCTCCGACGACGTCTAGGTCAATAGCTTGTCTCGTTTTCTATTAATCAATTTCCATGGGGAAAGTATTATCAGTTGTCCAATTTCATGAAATGTGATATACGTAACCAGGATAGATTATAGGTATAAATTTTGAGAAATCAGTATATGCGTAAACCCATTCTTCTAAGTCTATTACATCACGACTATTGGTTCTCTGATTCTCTGTAAAGTTGACTCTGTATGCTCCAAATATTAATGTTTTACTTGATTGATGCATCTATTGAACATACTTCTGAAAATCTGTGAAACAGGTTTGGACATGTGCGAGCAGTTCATGGATGTCAATGAAATGATTAGAGATGAGGATCTTATTGAGCAGAAGTCCAATGTTCCTGCCAATGGGGTTGGGAACAGATTATACGCAAACTGTTCTCCACATCATATCCAGCAATTCGTTTCAAGAATGGTTCCCCGCGTCAATTCTAGGAGGCCAAGCGCAAGGGAATTGAATTTACTGAAACGAAAAGCAAAAATAAGCTCTAAAGATCAAGCTAAAGGTAGCTGCGAAGTAGCAGATGTTGAGATGTCATCGTCTCATGTTGCCTCAACCTCAAAAAGAATATTGTCCGACTCATTGGACTCGAGCAAGGTATTTGGATAATGTATACTCATAATGACGGATAACCAACTTACATAATATGAGTTGCTGAACGTTAGTACAACCAACTTGAAGTCTCATTAGTTCATTGATATGCTATTCGTGGATTCAACTTTGACTTATGCTGCTTTCTCTTAGGTGTATAATCTCTTACGATTGTATAGTCCAGACATAGGCACAAACTTCACTTGAAAATAGAATAACAGTTGTCATATTTTGTTTTAGCAATAAATCTCAAGCTGCGTGAGGAAATTTCCTTATTAGAATTCTAGGCACTTCTTGATTTTGGCAGACCATATTTCATACTGTCTTTTCACTTCTGTATATGCTACTTGAAACTTCGTAGGCGGACATTGGTAATGAGGATGATATCGAGCCTGATGGGGATGGAAAATGGCCTTTCCATAGTTTTGTTGAGCAACTTATTCTTGACATGTTTGACCCTGGTAAGGTTCATGTACTTGTGCCGTATACATTTTACTTTTTTCCACTTATTGAGTTCTAGTAAAGTTGACTAATAATCTGATAATGTGTTCAGCATGGGAGATCCGCCATGGAAGTGTAATGGCTCTCAGAGAAATATTAATGCTTCATGGTGGTTCTGCTGGAGTGTCAACAGAAGAGTTTAGTTCAGATAATGGGTTTGAGTTGAAAGACGTCTTGAATAAAGTAACACGAGAAAGAGAAATCGACTTGAATATGCAGGTTTCAGAAAATGAGCTGGAGCCACTTCGGAAAAGACCTAAGATTGAAGATCCATCAAAATCTTTTATTGATAACACTGTTTTAGAAGTTATTGGGGGTGACTATGATATTAATGTTAAAGATGAAGATGCTGAGTTTTTGCTGCCACCAGTGAAGGTCAATGGTCAAACTGACTGTAGTTCTACGAAACTGGAACCTCAATCTTCTATGGATGACTCGACATCTCACTCTGAAATAAACCATGTGGCAGAGGTTAACAATCATTTTGAAGATAAGAGTTTTATTGAGGAGCCAGTTATACCTAAGCAACAGGAAGAAAATCTCGAAGTGTTGGATTTGGTCAAACAAGCTAGGCATTCTTGGATAAAAAATTTTGAATTTCTCCAGGATTGCACCATTCGCTTCTTATGTGTGCTTTCACTTGACCGGTAAGACTTTGGTTCTTTATCCTAGGTTTTCTTTTCCATTTTTAGCTGTTTCTGCTTCATGGTAGCACGATTGTTTAGAAAGGTTCTGATACTGGCTGAGATTTGGTTGATCCTTTCTTAGTTAATGATTAGCTTTCCCTCGATTGCAGATTTGGGGATTATATTTCTGATCAGGTAGTTGCTCCTGTGCGGGAAGCTTGTGCCCAAGCACTTGGTGCTACTTTCAAATACATGAATCCCTCGTTGATTTATGAGACATTAAATATCTTGCTTCAGATGCAGGTAATATATATAGAGAGAGATTGACTTTTTTAACCTACTCAAAACTAAGAAACTTGTTGCAGTCTCTAATAATTATAAACTGTTGGTAATCTTTATCATTTATATTTGTTCAGCGCCGGCCTGAATGGGAAATTCGTCATGGAAGTCTTTTAGGCATCAAGTACTTGGTTGCTGTGCGACAGGTAATATTCCAGCACATAAGAGCTGATTACACATGTTTGGAAAACTGAAAAAGGACACTTTCACTGTCTTGTTTTGCCGTTTTCTTATGTCTTGAGAACTTATGCTTTTCTATCATGATATGTAGTAGTTTTTGATTTTCTGAGGCTCTATTTAGCTTATTTGACTTCTTGATATGTTCTTGGTTTGTAGAGATGCATTTCCAGTGTTAGCTTTTCTTTCTTATTCTCCCCGTTTTTTGCAGGAAATGCTCCAAGATTTGCTTGGCTATATTCTTCCGGCGTGTAAAGCAGGGTTGGAGGATTCTGACGATGATGTGCGAGCAGTTGCCGCTGATGCTCTTATACCGGCAGCAGCTGCTATTGTCTCTTTGAGAGGACAGACATTACTTTCCATTGTCATGCTACTGTGGGATATCTTACTTGAGTTGGATGACTTAAGTCCATCAACAAGCAGGTAAACAAGTGTAAAATTACATGCTAACCTTTTCATTATCCAAAATCCTTCTTTTCTTGGTATTTGGAGTTTTCTGTACGAGATCAATTTTGACCTAGTGAAATATTTCTTGCAGTATTATGAACCTCCTGGCAGAAATTTATTCTCAAGATGACATGACCCTAGTGATGCATGAGGAATTATCACTGGGGGAGGAACAAAATATTGAACTCAATGAAATGGGTCATATCGAGAGTATTGGAGAAAGAAGAGATGTAAAGGAAAGCCCTTATGCATTATCAGGTTTGGCCCCTAGGTTGTGGCCATTCACGAGGCATGACATAACATCAGTTCGATTTTCTGCTATTCGAACTCTGGTGGGTTTCTGTTGTTTATTCTACAAAAGAATCTCTCTCAGTACTTGCTTCCTATGTTTGTAGCCGCTTACATGTATCTTGTGCCTTGAGTTTCTATGCCCTCAGAATTTAACAGATGCAAACCCTGTTTGTTTACCTCAGAATACACTTTACTTATGTTTCTTCATATGTTTATAGTGTGCTTTCCTAAATTTTCCCCTGGCAGGAACGACTTCTTGAAGCTGGATGCAGAAAAAACATTTCTGGGCAGTCTAAAAGTTCTTTTTGGCCATCTTCTATTTTAGGGGACACCCTGAGAATCGTCTTTCAAAATCTTTTGCTTGAATCAACTGAGGAGATTCTGGAGTGTTCAGAGAGAGTGTGGAGACTATTGGTTCAGGTACTTAGTAATAAAATTTTGCTTTTCTTTGAAACACCTAAATTATTTCTATGCCTTTTTCTCCTTCTTCTGCATCCTTAGAAATTAAAGGATCTTCGTTCTTGGTTTCCAGTTTGCATTCTTACTTGGGCCTAGATTATCTCTCATTTCTCTTCTTTTTTAGTGCCCAGTGGATGATCTAGAAGACACGGCAAAATTCTATATGGCTTCGTGGATAGAACTTGCAGCTACTCCTTATGGCTCCACATTGGATGCTACAAAAATGTTTTGGCCAGTAGCTCCCCCTCGTAAGAGTCATTTCAAAGCTGCTGCTAAGATGAAAGCTGTCAAACTTGAGAACGAAGCTTCTAGCATTCTGGGATTTGATTATGCAAGAAGTTCTGCTTCCCTTGAAAAACAGGAAGATGCTTCTGCCAGGTCCACTAAAATTATTGTCGGCTCTGATATGGAGATGTCAGTGACCCGTACCCGGGTAGTTACAGCATCTGCATTAGGTATCTTTGCATCCCGGTTGCGAGAGGGTTCAATGCAGTTTGTGGTAGATCCACTGAGTAGTACTCTTACTTCTATGTCCGGTGTTCAGCGCCAGGTATGCATCTCTCTATCTCAATATCTCGTTTTCTCTCTATTACTAGACATCTGTTGCGTTTTTCGAACTAAACCGCTGGCTCTGCAGGTTGGGTCCATTGTGCTCATCTCTTGGTTCAGAGAAACTAAATGCAAGGCCCCTTCTGATGGAAGTGGAAGTTTGCCTGGTTTCCCTAGTCCTCTGAAAAAATGGCTGCTAGATTTGTTAGCTTGCGCAGACCCTGCTTTCCCTACTAAAGACATATTTCTTCCTTATGCTGAACTCTCAAGAACATACACTAAAATGAGGAATGAAGCTTCTCAGTTGTTGCATACAGTTGAAACCTGCCATTGTTTTGATAAGTTATTATCAACGAATAAACTCAATGTGGAGAGCGTGACTGCTGATGAGACAATTGACTTTGCATCAACACTAGATTTGTGGAACAAAGAAAGTGCTGGAAATGAATCCTTAGAAAAGCAAGTTTTTGAAGACGTGGAGTCATCTAGGCAACAGCTATTAAGTACTGCTGGTTATTTAAAGTGTGTCCAGGTACATTGGGATCTATTTTTGATACAATTCATGTGCTATTTTAAATCTTGATCTGCTAGATTATCATGTCATATAAATTAAATGTTTCCATTTCTCGATTGAACCATTTTTATCCTATATCTGGACTTATGTTTATGCAGAGTAATCTACATATCACAGTCACCTCCCTGGTCGCTGCTGCAGTTGTTTGGATGTCAGAATTTCCTGCTAGACTTAATCCAATAATCTTGCCGCTGATGGCTTCGATTAAAAGAGAGCAGGTAGCAACTAAAATCTAAATGTTTGTTTTTTCGTTCGCTGAATTGAACACTGACTCTGTGCTGTTTCAAGGAACAAATACTACAACAAATAGCTGCTGAGGCTCTTGCAGAGCTCATTGCATACTGCGTAGATCGGAAGCCAAGCCCCAATGACAAGTTAATCAAGAATATCTGTAGCTTGACGTGCATGGATCCTAGCGAAACACCTCAAGCTAGCATCATTAGCTCTATGGATATCGTTGATGATATGGATTTTCTGTCCTCACGGAGTAACACAGGAAAACAAAAAGCAAAAGTCGTGTTGGCTAGTGGCGAAGATAGGTCTAAAGTTGAGGGTTTTATCACGAGAAGAGGATCTGAACTCGCGTTGAAGCATTTAAGCTTGAAATTTGGTGGTTCCTTGTTTGACAAACTCCCAAAATTATGGGAGTGCCTCACTGAGGTTCTTGTTCCTGAAATTCCTTCAGATCAACAGAAGATTGACCTTAAAATAGAATCTATTTCGGATCCACAGGTCTTAATAAACAACATCCAGGTATACCCAGTGAAGTGTTTAGCTTGTGTTTTTTGAAGGTTTAGTTTGAGGATAGGCCAAAAACGAAGCTTAATATTGAATATGCAGAGCCTTAACATGGTGTACTTTTATATTTTATGTTTTCCAGGTGGTACGTTCAATAGCACCAGTGATGGAAGAAACACTGAAACCTAGACTGCTCAGTCTTCTGCCTTGTATTTTCAAATGTGTTCGCCATTCCCATGTGGCTGTTAGATTGGCTGCTTCTAGATGTGTTATGACAATGGCTAAATCAATGACAACAGATGTCATGGCAGCAGTAGTGGAAAGTGCTATTCCAATGTTGGGAGATTTAACATGCATTAGTGGTAGACAAGGCGCAGGAATGCTTATTGGTTTGCTTGTGCAAGGGCTGGGTGTTGAACTGGTTCCATATTCTCCTCTATTGGTTGTTCCTCTCCTGAGATGCATGAGCGATGTTGACAGTTCAGTCAGGCAGAGCGTAACACGTAGCTTTGCTGCCCTTGTACCTATGCTTCCATTAGCACGTGGTGTTCCCCCTCCCGTCGGGTTGAGCAAAGATCTATCTAGCAATGCAGAGGATGCAAAATTTTTGGAGCAGCTTCTTGACAACTCCCATATCGATGATTACAAGCTTTGCACTGAGCTAAAAGTTCAATTAAGAAGGTATTTTAGTCTAGATTAAATGAAAGTTTCTTCTCTGTTCTGAGTGTCTCATGGTTTCTGTGTTGTCTTTCTGATTTGGTCGCTTCACTGGCTTTTTTCCTTGGTTTTCTCATTTGCATCTAAACAAAATTGAGGGGATGGTTCGTGAGAAATGGTAGGACATTGAACGTATTGTTGGGTTGAGCAGGGTTGAATTCACGAAATTTGGTCTTGACTTAGCCTGGTCCCTGGTTGATAGGGATTAGACGCATTTTATAATCTATATTTTTATTTCTATATTGTTGAATTGAACTGAGTGGGAACTTTATTGCTTTTGAAATATTATTGTGGAATATTTATCAGTTTTCTGTTTCCAGGTATCAACAAGAAGGAATCAATTGGTTAGGATTCCTAAAGCGTTTTAAGCTCCATGGAATTCTCTGCGATGATATGGGGCTTGGTAAGACTCTTCAAGCATCTGCAATTGTGGCATCCGATGCAGCAGAGCGTCGTGGTTCAACAGATGAACTGGATGTTTTTCCATCTATAATTGTTTGCCCTTCAACATTAGTTGGTCATTGGGCATTTGAAATTGAGAAGTATATCGACCTTTCTCTGCTAAGCGTGTTGCAATATGTTGGCTCTGCTCAAGACCGCGTTTCTCTCCGTGAACAGTTCAACAACCATAATGTCATTATAACATCTTATGATGTGGTCCGCAAGGATGTTGATTATCTGACGCAATTTTCATGGAACTACTGTATCCTGGATGAGGGGCACATAATTAAGAATGCTAAATCTAAAATTACTGCAGCAGTCAAACAATTGAAGGCCCAGCACCGGCTTATCCTTAGTGGAACACCAATACAGGTTTCATTGGAGTGCTCGACTTCCCAGAAAGTTTAGTACGCGTTCTTTTATCTTGAGTGATATTGTTTCCTTTTTGCAGAATAATATCATGGAGCTGTGGTCCCTTTTTGACTTCTTGATGCCTGGATTTCTTGGGACAGAGAGACAGGTAGCGCTTATACATTTTCCCTGTTTTTATGTTGTTACAAATGACCAATTTTCAGGGTCACTTTTGAAAGTTATACTTTGAAGAAGTATTTTTGGATATTCTTTGTTTTCATAAACGAGACATATGTTTCTTTTTTGGGCAGTTTCAAGCATCTTATGGAAAACCATTGCTGGCAGCTAGAGATCCTAAATGCTCTGCTAAGGATGCTGAAGCGGGTGTACTGGCAATGGAAGCACTCCATAAGCAGGTAATGCTGTTTCTTGAGTTCATCTTTTCCGACTTCTTATTTTCCGTTGCAATTGTTGAGAATTGGTAACATCATGACCTGATAAAATCTTCAAATCACGTAGGTTATGCCATTCTTACTCAGACGTACGAAAGAGGAAGTCCTCTCTGATTTGCCAGAAAAAATCATTCAGGACAGATATTGTGACCTTAGTCCTGTCCAGTTGAAGCTTTATGAGCAATTTTCTGGTTCAAGTGCTAAGCAAGAAATATCTAGTATCATAAAAGTTGATGGGTCAGCAGATTCCGGAAATGCAGATGTTGCGCCAACAAAAGCATCCACACACGTTTTCCAGGTATATTATTGTTTGCTGCATTGAAGGAAACACTCCCACCTAACAATTTTACAGTATGGGGAGACCTGATTTTTGTTTGAGTTTTAATTTTCCAGGCACTACAGTACCTGCTTAAACTCTGCAGTCATCCGCTTCTTGTTCTAGGCGATAAGGTCACAGAGCCGGTGGCTTCTGATTTGGCAGCAATGATAAATGGATGTTCGGACATTATCACTGAGCTTCATAAAGTTCAACACTCTCCAAAGCTTGTAGCTCTTCAGGAAATTTTAGAAGAATGTGGAATAGGTTCTGATGCTTCTAGTTCAGATGGCACTCTTAGTGTAGGCCAGCACAGAGTTCTGATATTTGCACAGCACAAAGTAATTACATATCGATTAATCTTACATCTCTGATTTCTTCCATTTTTCCGTTGGGTTTGTTTCCTTACAAGATTGTCCAAGACCTAACCATGTTATGTTATGCAGGCTTTGCTGGATATCATTGAAAAGGACTTGTTTCAAGCCCACATGAAAAGGTGAGTTTCAACTTGTGGATTTACTCTTTTTATTGTCAGTATATTTCTATTGGAGGACTTTGTACTGATTAGGTCTCCTAATTTGTGACTTGAAAAGTCTAAAACTGATCAGCCTTTTTTTCGCTTAAGTTGATTTGAGCTTAGTTTGTTTTTTCTAATTCCATGTTCCTCTCTTAATATATATCCTTAAATCTGGCTTCTACAATATATTGCTTATCGGTCTCACCTTATTCTTACAACAGTGTCACATATATGCGACTAGATGGTTCAGTTGTACCGGAGAAAAGGTTTGAGATTGTGAAAGCCTTTAATTCAGATCCTACAATTGATGTTCTGCTCCTGACAACACATGGTATGCTTTTTCAATTCAACAAAGTTCTGCTATTGTGAGATGATATTGTAAGCAACTTCTCTGAATTAAATCCTTTCTGATCCTTCAGTTGGTGGGCTTGGGTTGAACCTGACCTCTGCTGATACACTTGTATTTATGGAGCATGATTGGAACCCAATGCGTGATCATCAGGTAAGGATTTATATTTTTCTTTGGCTTACGTCCATGTAAAATTTCACTTTGCAAGGAGGAAGAGTTCCACATCTCTTTCGTTTTTGATTGGAAAGAATTTAAAATAGTATCGGCACACACTTGGATAGTGTATTATTATTTGAAGTTTGCTAATATAGAGCTGAACAAACTCTGGCAGGCGATGGACAGAGCGCATAGATTGGGACAGAAGAGAGTTGTAAATGTACACCGTCTGATAATGCGTGGCACACTTGAAGAGAAAGTGATGAGTCTCCAAAAATTCAAAGTGTCGGTTGCCAATACGGTAATCAATGCTGAGAATGCGAGTATGAAGACAATGAACACTGATCAGTTGCTTGACTTGTTTGCTTCAGCTGAAACGTCTAAAAAGGTATGCTATTCATCTTATTTAATAGCAATTCTCTAACGAAAGAAGAAGATTGATAATCCTCAATAATCGGTCTTTATTGTAGGGTGGTGGGTCTTCGAAGAAGGGATCAGAGGATAATGATCAGATTGCTGGAACTGGAAAAGGAATGAAGGCAATTCTAGGAAACTTAGAAGAACTGTGGGATCAATCACAGTACACAGAAGAGTACAATCTTAGCCAGTTCTTAACTAAGCTCAACGGGTAATAGCATAGCCAAGAAGCCAAGAATTTGTGTACATATTTAATTCAGCTCGATTCAGGAGAAACCAACAATTTTGACGTTCCAAACACATAAAAAGGTTACATCCACTCTTTTTTTTTGTCTCCATTTTGTTTTGTCGTCTATCTTTTAGATTCCTAAAAGAAGAAATGATTTTAAAATTATAAGAGGAGAAAACGAGAAAAGAGAAGTTGATGACATCGGAGTCGTTAGTTTTGGCAATACGACCGGTCTAATGTTTGTGACCGCCGAAGTAGTTTTTGTAGTGGATTCTGAATCGTGTAAATACGCTTTTAACCAGCTTTTCCTCTTCTGTTTCAGCTTTTTTTAGTTAGTTTCTGTTTCAAGTCTTCTTCTACTTTTTCTGTTACCTTGTTTTGTCGGTGTTCAAGTCCAAAAGCATAAAACAGGTAAAAAGAAAAAGCATTACCCTTGAGTAATCGACAAACCTCTCTAAATCGACACAAATTAAGCCCATCAAAATTCTTGAACAAATCTGTTTCAAGTCTTCTACTCCTGTGGTCTAACCATGATTGGCAATTGTTTTCACACGCTTAGAAGATTAGTCACCATTATCAAATAATAATCGAATTAAAACTTGCTGAAAACTTGGATAACCATCCTAGAAACATCTCTCGTCCTCTTACGAGTTACATAACCTATTTTTGTTTTGTTTTTAATTTAACAGAATGAGAAAACATAGCAACACCTGAATCGACAAATCTGACTCTATATACACAAAATTCACAACCCCACACACAACAACAGTTTTTCACAAAGTGAGCCTAAAAAGGATAAAATCAGTCAACAACATCAGAGCAGAGAAAAGATGAGATAAGATTTGGATCACCAAATGTCATGAGCAAGTCAATATACTGCATAGCTTCTTGTGGAGTGAGACCTTCTAGTAGGAAATCAAACGAGTTAGAATGAGTCCCACTCATAACTTCTAAGCTTTGATTCATCAATTTCTTCTGCTTCTCTTTCCCCATTTCTGCAGCTTCCACCATTGGCAATAAATCTTTCTCTTCCTCTTCAAAATGTGTTTTACACATCATCTATGTTCAAAAACAAAAACCTCAATCATTACAAAAACAGACAAAAGTGAAGCTTTTTGTTATTGTTATTTTAACTTTACCTGCAATGATTTGAAACGAGAAGCAAGACTAAAGAGAGCTTCTGAACAAATCCCAGAATCCAAAACTCCAATAGATTTGATATCTTCTTTGATACCATTCATCATTGGTAATTCTCTCCCATGTTCTTCATTTGCACTTTTACACATCCCTACACACAAATTCACAGAAATCAAAATTTCAACATTTGACAACAATAATCAAATTCATTCCCTAAACCTAAACAATTCTCTTTAATTACCTCGATCAACAGATTCAAGAACAGGGAACAAGATTCTCTCTTCCATTTGAGCATGTTCGAGCATAAGCTCCTGTAAATGAGTATAACTCTTTGCAAATTTCCTAATCTCCATCTTCGGTGTTCCCACAGACGGATCCACCGCTTTTTTACCTCCACGCGCCGCCAGATCCTCCGACCATCTCAACATCCTCTCCATATGCCACAACATACTCCTATGCTGAAGCCAAATCATCTTCACTATCAATGGAGTCGCTTCGTCGAAGCCTTCCAGATTAAACTTCCAAATCATCAAACGCGGCTCTGGGAACTTATCCTCGATGTAACGGAGAAGAACCTCTCGAGAACCTGATACAGTCTCCGATCCGACTTGAATCGTCGGTTTTTGGTCTTCCGATGGAACGAAACGGAGCGGAACTTTCTTGTGGAGAAGAGCGAAACGGAGATACGACGTCACTAGACTGTTAGGTGGTCCGTATAATCTCACTGTTGCGGTGAAGCTCACCGTCGATGTTTCTGTTTTCGCGGTGGGGATTCGTTGGGTTGGTGGTGCGGTGGCGGCGGCGGAAGGAGGAGGAGGTTTGACGACGAGGTCAAAGGGAGAGATCTCAGCCGTGGATTTAGTTGAGCTGGAGAAGCAGGTTCCCATATTTGGTGAAGAAAACGTGAGAAACGAAATCTAGAATCTCAGAGAGAGAGAGAAGAAGAAGATGAAGAAGAAGTTGGAGTGAATTGCAAGAAATTGGAGTTGGAGAAGATTGAGAGATTAGAGGCGCGTTTGTTGAGAGGAGAGAAAAAGGTATCACGCCATTATCATATTGCCAAAAGCTTTAGGAACTTTGAGAGACTTCAGTATTTTTCTTTCTCACCATTTAAGTGTTTCCCATAATTCAATTCTTAATAATGAATATTTTTCTTTGTTCCTCAAAAAAAATATTAAAGGAGATTTCTGACTCTTTGGAACCTACTTTGCTGTATCACTGGTCAAGTCATAGTCGTCATGAGTCTACACAATTATTTGTGTGATCTAACAATCTAAAACATGTTTGATTAGCTTCTTAAAAAAAACTACAATATGTAGTACTAATTTTAGATAAAAATACTTCCGACTTTTAATGTTGAATTGTGTACTGTACACTTTATGAGAATTTGAGGATAAGAGGAAGAAATCAAATGTTTTCTTTTATGGTTGTGATTTTTTTTGAGTGTTTTGTTTATGCCACCGATTTTTTCTACAAAAAGTGGATGAAGAGATCTCTGTGTAATTAATTCAAAGTGGCATCTTGTATATCAATTATCTATCAATTTTAGAGGATTCTCTATAGTTATTGCGAGATACACCGCATATGTGTAATGTCTTTGTTGAAGAAGATCTTCTCTATATATAAATCCAAAATAAAATTCAATGGTAATTAGGAAACCAGTTCTTGTTTATTTCGAAATCAATGGTAATTAGGATTCGGTTTCTTTTGGTATATTTTATAGATCTATCAAGCCATCGTAGAAATCACTCTTGGCCTCGGTTAAAATAAAAATATACATGTTTCGGGCAACCAAAAACCTTTAATGTATTTTGACAAAATGGTTTTAAGTAATACGCAACTATATTTTTGCTAATGGTGACTTGCGGTTCAACTGCGGATAAAGTGTGGTACGGTTCTAAACGAAAATATATACATATACACATATATATAGATATTTTCGTTACTATTTGAACCGTATCACACTATGCGGTTTGGTCACCATTTGGTGCAACCCTTTATGGTTAATGAACCTCATAATTTTTACTTAACATTAGCCATTTCTCCTTTTTCATGAATTGAAATTCACTTTTCACTTTACCTGAAAGAATTTCATTAATGATAGGATATCTTGTCATATACAGTACATCAATATTCAAAGCATCGAGATATGGAAGTTTTCAACAGTTATAACTTAAAACTCTTTCTTATGATCACTCTCTTGTCTCATCAGGGTCCTTACACACAACTTTTTTTTTCTTATTGAACCTATCTCTGATAGTTTATATATTCAAGTTTGATTGTCATCTGGAGATTTATCAATTATTGGATAGAATTCCTATTACTATCAACTAATCTACTCGCAGGCCCGTGCCAGCCATTTTGGGATGCCACTAGAAAGTTAATATGATCATTTAAGATTTAGCTAAAGTTTGGAAAACTGGAACACCAAAAGAGACATTCAACATTTACTACTATGGAGAGTAAACGCTCTTTACTCCAAAATCATCTTTCAGCTTATTTTGCTTTAGTTGTACATGAAACCTATAAACCATGCAGATGTATGGATCTCTAAATCGGGATCTCTAAATCGAATTTCATGGATTATGTGGTATATTTGAAAATACGTATGTATTTTATCTTTGGTTGCTTATGTTTGTTATCAATAAGGTCCCATGTTTACACTTGAATCATTCCTATATTGAATATTTAAAATCCATAACATGATTTGCTTTTTAGAAAATTGATTGGCTATAAATTCTCACCATCCTCAGTCATAGTAAAAACGAAGCCAACCATATATGCTTATTCATATCTCCCTTTATATCTGTAGACAATAGACAGAGAAGTTGATGTGGGGATAATTGAAAAGGTACGAAATATCCCTTTATGAAATTATTTCATATCCGCTTTATCAAACGAGAAACGGTGTAAAAAAACAACTAGCAGACATTACTTTGTTACCTTTTTTGTTCCTCCCATGTGATTTGCCCTACTTAACCTCACCTTTACGCTTCACCTTTTGCTCTTTGCTTCATCAGCCACAGAGTTTAAAAGCCGTAACATTCTATTTCGCTTTTGGGTCATCATTGTTTGCTTCTTCTTTTTTTCTCTGTAAAAACTTTATACAGTACCTACAATTTTCTTGTTCTTTTTTCTTAATATCAGTCGAAGCCTAAATGACATAACCGCATACACTACACACATGTATCTTGGAGATCACCATAAAGAAAATTGCTGATCGCATAGAATAGAACAGACACGGCAACTTGAGAACAAAAACATTTTTTTTATATATATAGCATCACAGCATGTGGGAGATGATGATGATATGATGATATGTTATTATAAGTTCTTCCATGTACAAACATGAGCATGCAATTTAAGTGTTAAAACAGATACAAACGAAGCGAAACATCATGATGAGCATTTGAAACCTCCACAAGCAACAACCCAAACGATGAGAATAAAAGAGAAAACAGCACCAGCCACCATCAGCTTCATCTGCAGACTCTGTAGCCACATCTTCCTTCTTAACTGCCTTCCTTGTCTCTGGAAGCTATCTGCCTGGAACTGTAGGTTCTCGGTTTTGTCAACCAGAAGTTCGATCTTCTCTCCTCTGTCCAGAACCTGTTAAAATAACATCAAAGATAATCATCAAAAAGGCTGCAAATCCTCTCCGTTTCATTCTCATAATCAACATCTATTGGCATAAGCTAGTTCAGTGAAAATGGGACAAACCCCATCTTCTATTGGAGATGATAGTGCGACAAATTCTGAAGTTACTCTGGTTGCCTAACCTTTTACAGCACCAAAAAACTAGATTTTGTTGAAAATTACTTGCAGTTACTTTTTATAACATTATTGACCTCAAACTTAAGGCAAATAGAAACATAGTCCACAGAGCAAAAGCGACAGATGATATATCGTGACTTGGAACAGCACTATAGCACAACCAACTCCTTCCTATGATGAGAAGCAGGGAGTTCATGCTATAATTATCCCATTTAGACTTCCTCAGTACTAAATTTTAACAGAGGCGTGTATGAAATCAAGCCGGTTAAAAGGCAGAACAGGGGTCTGGAAATCTAATTCAAGCTGCGTGCAACTTCTTAGTTTCTATCAGACTTAGATACTAAAGTCCATTCTGTCACAGTTTTAAAAGTTGACAAAGGTCTGGAAAGAAAACACAGTAATTCACAAACAATATAATTATACCAGATATAGGTTAATGAAAGAATGGTTGTGAGAAAAGCAATTGATACATTTATCCAGTAAAACTACCATGGAAGTAAACCTATTTATTTGGTGTCAAATATCTCTTCTAGAAAGTATTTGTTGTTCAGCATCTTTCCTACAGTACTTTTTTGTAATTGCAAAATCATGTGGATAAAAATGTTGTCACCTTAAACCAAAAAAGTACAAGATCTGCGTGCTACTGTTAATTAAAATGTCTAAGCTAGTTCATCTTTTCTTATAACGACAAAAGCATACCTTCTCAATGTTGTCCATCATGATCCCCTTGACCTCAGTTATTTGGGCCTTCAACTTAGAAAGTTTGCTCATCTCTTCTGGATGGCTCATACAATACTGCATATGCTCCTTTAGTATGGGCCTATTAGAGGGGAAAGAAAAGAATCAGAACACAGTTGCAATGCGAAACAATGAAGTGATATCAGATAGTTACAGCTATAGACAGACCCGAACTCCCTGTCAAGATTGTATGCAACGCTAAACCGATCTCCAAACAAATCATCATCTTCGTCCTCATCCGCAAGAGGATGTCGCTCATCATTCTTTATACTCGCTTCATACCGCTTCTTAAAGTCTTCCTTGACCCGTTCGAGAAACACGAAAGGAACACTTCTTCCGGTGGACTCATCAGCAACCACTAGAAACACTATACACGCAACAATCACAAAGCATCACCAAATCCGAAGTAAATTAAAAAAGCTTTCAACTTATCAACAAGTAGAAAAAGGCTAAGAAAGAAAACTCACCAAAGCCATTGTCAACAAGGAAATTGAAAGTATGACCATCGCAAGAGTAAGTATACTTGCTGCTATTTGTGGGTAGCTTCTGCAGACATTGAACAGCAATGGTGCTAAAGTTTCCTGAATAAGGAGTATGCTCTGCTAGAACAACTGTTCCTTTAGCAACAAAGCTATATATCAAACCCTTTTGACTCATTATTGTACTCGTGAAACCTTTGAAGAAGAAGTCAACCACAACCACAATCAGATCTGGAATGCAAAACCAAATATGGAATCATAATCCAGAAATATATATATGGAAAACTATAGATCACTGTAGAAATCAGATAAAACCCTAAAACACCAAGAGGAGGATAACAGTAAATCGCAAAATCGGGAGATAAAATCACTAATCGTATAGAATCGCGATTTATAATTGAGAAGAATTACACCGAAGCGCAACAATTATAAATCGGAAAACGTGTTCTTATGCTCCGATTAGGTTGAAAATCGACGCAATTAAAAGATCGGTGCTATTTACTTCCGGAAGAAAAGTATAGAGATATGATCGGAGAAGACGAAATTGAAGGAGGAATCAAACGACGCATAGCAGTAGCAGTAGCAGAAGAAACAAAAGCGAGAGAGGAATGAGTACCTTGAGACTTAGCTTGGTGATGAAGGATTAGGCTCAAATTCTCAGGAATCTGGTAATATCAGACGACGACGAGTCACGACTAGTTTTAGCTTTTTAGGCTTTTAGCAGGAGATGATATGACATAACTTAATGCTGATTAATTCTTTAATCACCAAATGGTTTGGTTTGATTGTTTCCGGTTTCGGTTCTCGGTTTATGAAAGTTAGCTATTGAAATCGGAAACCCATTCTATTTCGCCTTGGTTTGATACTTTGATTTGGATATTACCGGTTCTTTATTATTTTTTCGGGTTAGAATTGAAATGACCGTAACTGTGTTCGGTATGGTTCCTTTGTGATGGGTAAATTAATCATCAGTCATAAATTCTGAATTTGTTAAATTTACAGATCACACCTGAAAACTGATGAAAACGTACACGCAAACAAAGTTGATTATCTAAACGATAATCAAATACTTTTTCCAATCCAAAAGATAAAAGATAATGTGAATATTGCAACAAAATTAGATGAGCCAAAATATGAAAAAAGCAGCAAAGTTTGGAGTAAGTGACACAAACTGGAAACACACCAGAAACAAAGTGACTAACACTAAACTTCTTTCAAAAAGTATTCCCAAACCGCTTTCAGACAATCTTTCAGCATGTCTGAAACACATTTCCTCTCCACATCTTCCTCCTGAAATTGTAAACATAACTATTGTCACTTGTTGACTATCACTACAATTAAAAGACCATGTCTAAACAAAAAATACCTTTAGTAGTATAGTACTTAATGCTTTTAGTTTGAAATTCACTTCACTTGAGGTTCCTCCAACTCCAGTTCTGAAATCATATCGATCAGCCTCTCGGATTTGAAGCCTCATAGTCTGGTTTATGTACGTAGTAGTTACAGTATGCCAAACACCACAAACAATGTATCGATCCGCACAAGAAGATTTCCCAAGTGGCCACTTTAACCCACCTTTCACAGTTGGATCTACCACCGCTGAATCAGTCAATTCTTTAAGATTCGTAATCTCATTCTCCTGGATACAATCGAAGAACCATGTTTCACATTTTAATCTACACCACTTGCTAATATTCTTCAACTCATTCTCTTGGATACTAAATATGGATTAGACAAAGTCAACTCACAGAGAGATTGGTTAATGTCCTTTTTGAGTCAACCATCAACCTCATGTCAAGATCTTGATCAAGGCATGAGACGTCAAGATTTAAGTGCCTCAAAGCATTAAGCTCAGCCTGAATAAAAACCAAACAAAAGCTTCAATATGATTCACTTAAAATGTGGTAAGTAGGGGAGATGAAAAGGACTTATCTTATAGAAATTGAGTCGTTTATTTTGTTGGTCCACCATACATTTACATGAAATGGTTACATCAGGACGAGTGTTGTCTGAGACCTAGAAAATCAGAAACCAAAACCACAAAAGAATTAAAATGAAATTACAGACACAATCATGAATCTCTAACATAAGAAATAACAAAACCACCTTCACGTGATACAACTCTTTGGTTTCTTCAACACAAAATCCCATTTTGTGTACAGCTCTATACCCAACATTTTCGACATAAGACTTTGGGACATTTGTACGAAACATTTTCTTCAATTTCTCCAAAGTGCTTTTAGTTAACGGACCATCTCTTAGAGTTCCTGATGAACTAACACTGCATCAATTTGATAAGATAACAATCGGTAAACTTGTTTATTCAACATAAAAAAGACTTGATTAGCGAGAAATGCGCAATCCAACTATAGTTTCTAAGTTGTCTAGATAGTAGATAACCGACTCAACTATAGTGTCCAAGTTGTCAACACAGTTTCAATCCACTACAAACCACCTACGGTAATTACAATGCTCTTAAACCAACACTAGGCTAATCACTAACCCTGCCCCAGGTAAAACAGAGTTTGTGTGTGTCCCTAAAAACTGAAAATTTGAGGAGAAGTCAAAAACCTTACTCATGGAAAACAACATTACCAAACCGAGCGATCAGTCTGAGTTTGACATCCTCTGATCCACCATAACCTAGCAACGTCTTCTTTGCCCTATCAAATCCCATTATAATGTCATCCTCCACTTTCTCTGTCACCCATAACCATGGATTTTCCAGTTTTCCCAAATCACTCTTCGCTAAGATTACCAAAGATTTTTCTTCTGCGTCTTTCCTCCACTCTGAAGAACCGGGCACAAGTTGAAAGTTGCTATCCTCTGGATCCGAACCAACGAGAAACCATCTAGAAATGTAACCGTTTGCGTAGATTATCTTTGTATTAGTACTCCCGACGTTTTTATTGTGTTTTTTAAGAAGAGAAGGTGGAACAGAGGATGCTCTCAATGCAACATTTTCAAGTCGTTTATGTGGTGGAACGTAAGACATCTCTGAAACGAATATATGATACTAGGAAAATTAAAAGCTGATTCCAAAAAGATAACTCAAGTTTCCGAGCAACGAAGTATGAGAAGAAGAAACAAAAGAGTACCTTTTAATTATATCAGCTTAGGTCATTCAAAAGAAGAACGACGATCATACGAGAGGAAACTGAAAAGGCGCAGAGCAGTGAACTGAAGTGGAAGAGACGAGACGGTTTGGTCTTTTTATCACTAGAAGTTTAGTCTTGGAAATGTGCATAATATTTAATTTCATTTCAATTTTCAAATCAAAAAATAAAACCGATAACGAAACTCTTGTTATCATATTATGAGCGTTGATAATTTAGAGAATCTCTGTTCTTTTAGAAAATTGTATGAACATTTTGTTAAATAAATAACTATTTTTAAATGCTAAACCTCATTGTTTAGTCCTAAATGTTAGGAATCTTAGTATTCATTTTTTTTTCCTCTTATGATATACACTTCCGGTTTAGATTTCTAGGACGTTTTAAATTTAATTATTACTGCTAATAAAAATAGTTATTTATTTTTAAACAATTAAATAAAACAATTGTATCTCTAGAGTAAAAAAAGTTTTAAAAATTTTGGTGAATGTTTTTATTTGGCAACCCAACTTAATTCCTGAAACGAATCACGAGAATTATTTAACGTACTACAAAAGGTACATCTAATTTTCTAAAACCGAATTAGACTATCGTCTTGGTTGTTTTTGGATGTTGCATGTCTATATTATGATAATTATTCTGTAAGCATTACAATTAAATCGTTTCTGTTTTTACTAAAGGAGTTTTGACTGTTTTAAACGACTGTAAACACTCGTGTGTCTGCTTAAATCATGTGGAAAGTTAAATGATAACAGTTAGAACATCCAACTTTACATATGCTTTGATTAGACATTTTCTACGATATGTTTCGGATTGACACGTGCTAATCATATCTGATCATTTTCCCATTTTACATATGTTCTAATTAGGCATTTTCGACGATACATTTTAGATCGATAATGTGTTAATAATCATCTGACATTTTTTACTTTGTATGTTCTAATTATGTATTTATACGATAAACATTAGATCGACACATGCAAAACATTCGACAATTTGTTGAACACTGAAGACCTAATTTGGTATAATACAGCTCAGCGAAGATACGTTACAACTAATTTGGAGCGTTTATAGAAAATATAGGCAAATAGCCAAATATGCTAATAAAAAGATTTAGAACTTTAATAGGTAATTTAACACATTTTATAACACACAAGCATATATATTTAAAAGGGAAAAAACTAGTCAACTTTCATAGACCATCATTACCATAATAACTCAATTCAATCAAATTTTAATTTTTGGCTACTATTTTTCTTTTCTAAAACCAAAACATCATCATAGTAGATTCTTCAATTTTAAAATATAGAATTCAAATTGTTGACCAGGGAATAAATAGAATTGCAAAAAAACAAATTAAGATATTTTACATTCCAACTTTTCCCCCAAAAAATTAGAGAAAAAAATCAAATTAAATTCAATAATTCCAAAACATAAAACGTACAAAAAAGTTAATGATAAAAAAACGTAAAAAAAAATACAAAAATACAAAGAAAAAAGAAAGACAGCGTGGAGAGTAAAGCTATTGGTAGCATGGCTGCAACAGAAGGCCAAGTGTTTGGTCTTACAATTTCATTTTTAACTCTTTGTGTTAATTAACCCAATTAGCCCTTTCCTCCTTCAGGGTTTATTTAACTTGCCCTTTCTCGTTTCCTCCTTTTTTTCTTAAACCACTCTGCTTCCTCTTCCTCTGAGAAATCAAATCACTCACACTCCAAAAAAAAATCTAAACTTTCTCAGAGTTTAATGAAGAAGCGCTTAACCACTTCCACTTGTTCTTCTTCTCCATCTTCCTCTGTTTCTTCTTCTACTACTACTTCCTCTCCTATTCAGTCGGAGGCTCCAAGGCCTAAACGAGCCAAAAGGGCTAAGAAATCTTCTCCTTCTGGTGATAAATCTCATAACCCGACAAGCCCTGCTTCTACCCGACGCAGCTCTATCTACAGAGGAGTCACTAGGTTTTTATTTTTTTGGAAATTAAATGATTGGTTGTTGAGATTGGATTTGGGTTTTGTCTTAAAACTGCATTTGTAAGATTGCATGTTGTTTTGTGGGATTTTGCAGACATAGATGGACTGGGAGATTCGAGGCTCATCTTTGGGACAAAAGCTCTTGGAATTCGATTCAGAACAAGAAAGGCAAACAAGGTTTCGTCTTCTTCTTTTTTTCTTCGTAACTCATGATTTTGTTTGTTTTAATAAAGATCTGGACTTTAACTGATAAATTTGGTTTCTTTGATCTGTTGTTTGATCTCAACTTCGTCACAACTTCACCAGTTTATCTGGGTAAGCTCTAATTCTCTGAAACAAAAGATCAATTGTTTTTTACTAAATTGAAAGAGAAAAAAAAAGAGAGAGTGGATTTGGTCAGAAGAATCTCAACTGCTTTCACGCGTAATTGCAGGAGCATATGACAGTGAAGAAGCAGCAGCACATACGTACGATCTGGCTGCTCTCAAGTACTGGGGACCCGACACCATCTTGAATTTTCCGGTAAACCAAAAAACAAAAATCAGATTGTTTTGATATGCATGTTTGTGATTTTGGAATCTGGATTATAATTAAAAAAAAAAATGGGGAAAATCAGGCAGAGACGTACACAAAGGAATTGGAAGAAATGCAGAGAGTGACAAAGGAAGAATATTTGGCTTCTCTCCGCCGCCAGAGCAGTGGTTTCTCCAGAGGCGTCTCTAAATATCGCGGCGTCGCTAGGTTCCTTTTTTTCTCTCTTTCTTTTTTTAATTTCTTTAGATTTATTTTTTAAATTTCGGAATTTACTACCAAATTGAGAAATGATTTTTCCTATTTTCGGATATCTGAATAACAGAATTAATTATTAGGAAAAAATCTGATCATGAAAATTTTGCTTTTAGAATATTCTCTTTTTCTTAAAAAAAATCATAAATTATGTTTTTTTCAGCACTGCTAAAGTTTATGGATTCAATAGTTTGGTCATTTTATTCTTAAAAATAGGATTATTTTTGTTCATAAAAACAGGCATCACCACAACGGAAGATGGGAGGCTCGGATCGGAAGAGTGTTTGGGAACAAGTACTTGTACCTCGGCACCTATAGTACGTTATCTCCTTTCCCTTTTTTCTTCTAGTAATTTTTAGAAAAAAATAGATATGTACTCTTGGTTAATTTAAAATAATTAGCGTAATTATTGACTTTTTTATAACTTACCGGGCATAACGGATCCTTTTTACCTGTTATGCTTTATAATATATAATTTTGTAAGTATAAAATAGAGTGTGATAATGTTTAGACTGTTTTTTGTTGTTGTTTATAAGAGTGATTTAAGAATATTAATTTGTTTAGTGAGACAATTAGAATAATATAATGGGGAAGCAGTGGCAGTGGGGTTTGAATTTTACACACACTGACTCACGTGAGGCGAGAGTTTTGACATCATGTCCCTTTAATTGATTTTTATCTTTTAATCAAATCAACTTTTTTTCTTCTTCTTTTTTAATTATCTGATCCCTCTGCATAATTACCTTTTAAATTCTGCATTTTTTGTGGATCCGATACTCTGAATACAAAAATTGAGAACTCTGCAGAAGGGAATATTAACAACAACTCTTTTACTGAAAAGTAATCCCATTTTTTTTTATTGTTTTTGCTGACTCTTACCGGGTCCTTAGATTTATTTAAGGACCTCCTAATCTTCAACAAATCTCAAATTTTTGAAAATTAGATTTTTTTAAAAAAGTAATACAAATTGAGATTTGCAAAAATATAGGCATTGTTGTTCTATAACAAAGATACTTTATTTATACCAAAAAAAAGAAAAGAGTTGTCAAGAGCATAATTACAAAAAAAAAAATTGAAATAAGTAGTAGTTGTGAAATTTTGTATAGAAAAATAATGTAGGTTACAAGTGTAAAGGCGCGTGTAGCGCGCGTAGGTCACGTGATAACACTCTCACTTCATAAAAGGACAAAATAGTTCAGAGAGGCTTTAGGACCAAACCCGAGGTCGATCTGGTTTGCTCTTGTTTTTTTGGTTTATTAAATTGGATTAATTAGTTAGAGTTGAGACTTGCTCTGAGTAGGAGTCACGAGCCCTCACGTGCACTGCTCATCTCTCTCTATCTCTCTACCATATCTTTCATCTTTGTCCTCCGAACAAAATCTGGTCTAACTTTATCTTCTTTTCTTTTAATAATTGTCTTCTCTACTTTACCATTATTTTTCTCTAGATTATTCTGGTACCAAACTTATAACTTAATAGTTGATTAGTGCTTAGAGTTGACACTAGGTTGGTGTTTTAATTATTGTTAATTAACTCAGTAATCGTACGTTCGTGTATTAATTATATACACAAATTGTTGCGATGACTTAAATTAAGTCACAAGTTTGGACTCTTTAGTGTTTAGAGCGGCGCAGTGGAGGAGAAATGGTCTTTGTACACGCCTCACATCTCCACACAAATCGTGTAACCCTAGTTGTCCCTACAAAAACACGTCACCAAATTCTATTGATTCTTTGTCTTTATTAGGTATCATAAATTCTCTAATTTAAATATGAAACGACAAAGAAGAAACTCTTCTTTTTAACACTTGTTTGGTCTTATTTGGTTATAGCCACTTACCAGGTAATGTGAAAGTTAACAACAAGTTGCGTTAACTTTCAAAACACTGACTTTGTTTGCATTGTCTTGATTTAGAAGCTTTTTAGCTAACACAGTTGTCTATTTATTGGTTTTACAGATACGCAGGAGGAAGCTGCTGCAGCATATGACATGGCTGCGATTGAGTATCGAGGCGCAAACGCGGTTACTAATTTCGACATTAGTAATTACATTGACCGGTTAAAGAAGAAAGGTGTTTTCCCGTTCCCTGTGAACCAAGCTAACCATCAAGAGGGTATTCTTGTTGAAGCCAAACAAGAAGTTGAAACGAGAGAAGCGAAGGAAGAGCCTAGAGAAGAAGTGAAACAACAGTACGTGGAAGAACCACCGCAAGAAGAAGAAGAGAAGGAAGAAGAGAAAGCAGAGCAACAAGAAGCAGAGATTGTAGGATATTCAGAAGAAGCAGCAGTGGTCAATTGCTGCATAGACTCTTCAACCATAATGGAAATGGATCGTTGTGGGGACAACAATGAGCTGGCTTGGAACTTCTGTATGATGGATACAGGGTTTTCTCCGTTTTTGACTGATCAGAATCTCGCGAATGAGAATCCCATAGAGTATCCGGAGCTATTCAATGAGTTAGCATTTGAGGACAACATCGACTTCATGTTCGATGATGGGAAGCACGAGTGCTTGAACTTGGAAAATCTGGATTGTTGCGTGGTGGGAAGAGAGAGCCCACCCTCTTCTTCTTCACCATTGTCTTGCTTATCTACTGACTCTGCTTCATCAACAACAACAACAACAACCTCGGTTTCTTGTAACTATTTGGTCTGAGAGAGAGAGCTTTGCCTTCTAGTTTGAATTTCTATTTCTTCCGCTTCTTCTTCTTTTTTTTCTTTTGTTGGGTTCTGCTTAGGGTTTGTATTTCAGTTTCAGGGCTTGTTCGTTGGTTCTGAATAATCAATGTCTTTGCCCCTTTTCTAATGCTCCAAGTTCAGATAAGAAATAAAAACTAAATGAACCGTAAAACACAAAGGAGGCTAAGATGTCTATGAATTTCTCTGGCATATGTGCAATAAGGAAGAGCTTCAAGGAATCTTGAACTAAGAGAAGGCTTCAAAGGCTAGACCTCTTCAAGTTCCCCTGTCTTATTATTGACCGGACTATGAAGTTTCTAGGAAGGTTATATAGGCAAAAGTTTATTCCTAACTCTTAATTCATAATTCTGATTGCGATGATTTTTGGTTTGCTAGATAGTTTAGTAAAAGAGCCTTACCATCCAAACTTGTGATCAATATTGGTAACCGTGAACGTCTTCATTAGGGTGAATATTTGAATATCTTTGTTTTCGGGTTACACATAACAACCCGAAAAGTTGTTGCATTTGGCTCGGAATACATCTTGTATAAAAATTTGTCTTTACTTTTTAGTTTTGTAAATCAATAGTATGATTGGTAGTCTATTCGTTTTGTGGAAACAACTTCAATTTGTATTTCATCAGACAATATATATGCATTCAAGTAGAAAATCAAATCGAGTAAATTTGTAGCATAATTAAGTAGAGTGGTCAATATAATAATACGATACATGATAAAAGTCTTGAAAACATTCCACACACAATAAGCCTAAGCACTACTGATCACACAATCCATATTTCTTTAGGCTTTAAAATACATAACTAAGAAACATGACAGTTTAAGGTTTTAGCAACACCATGCCTTATGTTTTAAGTAGTTACTAAATAATTAGATAGACAATGATGGCACCAGCAAACCTTTTAGCCTTTAATTATTCAAGAAGATGGAAGGTAATGATGTCAGAGGCAGAGGGTGCATGAAGGCCATGGTTGGGGTAATAGTGGTGATGGTTCTGGTGGAAACGAAGAGCGTAAGCACGTGACCCTTCGATTTGGTATCCAAGAACTGAGTCGTAATCTCCTCCATTGTCTACTAGTCCATAGTGAGGATCTTCAGCTCTTAGTTCCTAATTCACCAAAACATGTTTTAAGCCATATTCCACATAACTAAAACCAATATTATTAATTCGAAATGACATGACATTTGATATATGATTTAACTAGGAGATATTTCGATAAGAGAATCACAAGAAAACATAAGAGTGACTGATCAATCTACACTACATTTCTAGATATCTTTTTAACTGGCTCCGTATTCCATGAATGTATTATGCCTAAACCAACATTTGAGAAAAACAGAAAGAGATATTACCAGCTCATGTATGAGATTCTTTTGTATGTCTTGTTGACTTTTGTTCTGCAATTGTGTAAACCACAAGAGAAATGATGAAGAAATATTCCCTCCCAAAAAAATTATGAAGATATATACCCAAGTTATTATGACATCACTATATAGTATACTTGGTATTTTCTTTATCCATTAGCTTAAACACACACACACACACACAAATATAATTGTCCAAGAAAAGTGTTATCAACAGTTTTAGTAAGTTGATAAATTCAATTGACACAAAATTGTTGAGACAAATAAATATGATAAAATGGAAAAGTGAGTGGACATAGAAGATGTGACCTTTTTCTTGGTGGTCTCGATCTGATTCCCAAGAGATTTGAACTGTACAGTACAATACAATTAACATATATTATCCAACAGTAAACAAAATGTTTCTTTTTCTAAAACATATATACAACAATAAAATTCATTTTTTAATAATTCAATTCAAAACTGAAGCTTGGGTATATAGGATTAATTGAAACCCTAGGTAAGGGAAAAGTATGAAGAGAACCTTGCGCTCGCGAACGAGTTTGAAAGTGTTTTCCATTTCATCCTCAAGACGACGCAGCTCCTGAATGTCAAGCTCGTCCAAACACTCACCTAGCCTCTGCCTACAATTTTAAAAATATGTATATTTTCGTACTCATTTTTTTTAGTAAAACTCCTCATCTAAGAGAAGAGAGAGAAACAAATACTTGATCTGAGTCCGGAGATTTCTATTTGTCTCCAACAGTTTCCTCTTGGTTTCTTGCATTCGCTGCAGCAAAACGCATCAAGAATTTAACCAACCAGCGAAACACATATCAAGAAGAAGAAGAAAGATCTAAGAAGGAAAAAAACCTCATATTGAGTGGCCCAAACATCGACATCAGAAATAGTTTGGTACAGATCTACGATCTCCTTCGTTCTATAACCAACAAAATCACCAAAAAAGTAGTGGTTAATTATAAGAAAACAAAGCAACTCAATTAGCTTAATTTAAGAGTGGTGTTTAGAGAGATGGTGTACGTGGTGTTAGGGCTGATATACTCATGAAGCTTGTTGGAGCTAGAGAACATGATAATCGAAACCCTAGCATCACACAAAACCGTGAGCTCATGTGCTTTCTTGAATAAACCATTTCTTCTCTTTGAATACGTCACTTGTCTGTTTGTCTGGTTCTCTATCCTCTTGATCTGGATCTTCCCTCTCGCCATATTCTTCTCTCTTTGTTTAATCTTTTTGTTGAAGAGATTTGGTGGAGAGGACAAGAGATATAATGAGAAGAAAGAAGTGAAATAGAAAGAGAGAGATGGAGTTGAAGAAGTAAAGGGTCCACTTGAGTTACTAAAAATGGAAAGTATTGCCTAATCCATGAAAGGTAAGTTCAGAAGTTGATGAAAACTAAGTGATAAATTTTCCATTTATGTAAACTGATTTTTTTAATTACAAGACACTGTTTAAATCAACGGACATCGATGGTTGTATAATTACAAGACACTGCTTAAATCAATTGTCACTTGGTAAAAGAGGGGGACCAAAGCTAAAAACTTGGTTTGCTTTTCGTCAATTTATTAACGGAGCTCCGTTAGCTTCTACTTTGTTTTTGTTTAGACGGTGACAAACTTAACGGCGTTTGTAAACGTCAAATCAGTGCAGGTGGATTTGGTTGGCTTTTTACACTTACCCTAAAGTAAACAAAAGTGTTTAGGTGTGAACAAGTTTTTATATTGGTGTTAAAAGCCAATATTCTACTTTTGTCTGTTAATTTGGGAAATAAGAAGAAAGAGATATATATGTTTGGATTAATCGTCACTTCCATCTAACTCAAATCTTTTATATGTTTCCCCAAATGATTACAATAATTTCCCGGATTTGCCTTTAACTAAAGATCCTTGGAAAATAGAATATTACCCCTAGGGTTTAAGAAGGAATCACAAGTTAGGAGAAAAGTCTTTGTTTGTAGATAATGTTTGGTCCTAACTCCAAACAGTCCATCAAATCAGATATATGATGAAACTCTTTTTTCTTTTTGCTTCGACCAGTTAGTGTTGTTTCAAAACTAAGTTGGCCACAGTTACTGTTGTTTTGAAACTAACATGGATTGATCTTAGTTCATCATCAATTTTCAAGCAATGGAAATCAGTGAGTGAGTCACGAAAATGGAAACCTATCCTTTATACTGATAGGATATCCAAAGAACTTGTGTATCAACTTCACAAGAACAATCATTCTTCGCTTAAAACACAAATTCAGATACAAGAGACTTGTATTTTCATTTCAACGCCTTAAAACAGGGTCAACTATGCATGATGCGGAACTAAAGATGTATTAAAAGATCTACAAGACGTGTTCCTATGGCTAAGGTACATTACACAAGAGATGCATCATTCATCTACACAAACAACACGCACTCTTGATCTGGTCTCAGTTCACTTTCCCTCTTCTCTTCAGGTACTCTTGCATGCAACTTTGGTTTGTTTCAAATATAAAAGGCATTCCCCGTATCTGCGCGCACATATATCGGGTTTAAGTACGGACCTAGAAGCGTAAGTAATGATCATAAAAGAGTATCCCGGATCAAACCTCAACTAGACAATCGGATTTGAGGATTAAACTCTGTCCAGGATCTACTTCCTTCTCATTTACTGAGATTGAATACTTCCCCAGGTTTTTTATATGAAACGAACCGTCATCACCCAGCCGTATGATCGCCTGCATTCAGTAACCCAAAAAGGAAAAAAACATACACAACAACCATTACAGATCCTGGGCTGCTGCTTCTCATACAACTTAAAGACCTAAAATACAAATAGAAGTATCTACTATTGACCGACCTGTCGTCGAGATATTTTGCTACCCCGCTTTTCTCTTCCCAAATCAATGTCCACAGCGAGGTCTTCTGTTGATCTACCCACCAAAACCTATGTTAAGAAAAAAGAACCCCGATATCAACAAGTGCTACTATAATTCTTAAGAAGCTTATCAAATCATACAAGGAATATTAAACGAATAAGATAATATTACCTCAGGCTTCTTGATATAGTGTTTTGAATATCTGCCATATAAAACAGCGAATGCACCACGGGAAGCAATGGCTCTTTGCATATATGAATGAGCAGCCTGCTCAAGTCTTATGATTGTTCTTTTCATGTCTTGGCTCTGATACTTGGAGACTGCAAGTGAAAACATTTTAGGGATTTACAAACAAGCCTTAAACCTCTTCTAACATCTCATACGCTACCCATAGAAAAGGTTTCCCACATCACTGCAGCATGTAATAACTTTTAGGAGCCAAATGCCGAAATACATTCCTATTCACATACTAAAAGCTTTCTTTTCCCAAAAATGTAGATAGATAGAAAGAAACATGAGTTCCACTGGACGAGAAGGGACGCTCAACTACCTTCGAGATCAAAATTATCTTGATCATCAGGTTCCAAGTCCATGTCAAGTATCTGAAATAAAAAAGAGTGTTATGGATTAGGTGTTTACGTGTCATGGAACCATAGCACAAGAATAAAGATGGAAGTCAAGAGTTACCATAGCCTCAATGTCAGAATAATTGGGTAAGTCCTCATCACTCTCACAAACATGCGCTTCTGCTTCTGCTTCTGCTTCTGCACGGGTGATCTCCAGCTCAGGGACTGTAATCTCTATCAAGCCATCATCAGTATCTTTAGCATGTGGCGATTCATTAACAGGTGGTACAACATTTTTCTCTTTACAATTTTCACTATCCTTCTCTGGGTGGTTGCCATGGCCATCAGATCCGACAAAGAGTGTTCCAGTAGCAGTTTCTTTCTTTCCATCTTTTGCACCGGTACCAGTAGAAAGTAGAGTATTAGAGCAAGCCTGTGCAGAGGAAGAACCACCAGGAGCTACAGTATTCTTTAACTCAGTACTAGTCGATGCCCTGAATTTGCTACCTTTACTTGGTTGGCCCATCTCTGGCTTTCCTTGAGTAGACCCCTGTAAACGTCCTGGTTTTTTCTTTTGAGCCTGGAGTGAATATCCCTCACTTTTTTCCTTACTGGCGGAGACGTCTCTTACACATGTAGTTATTGGACTATTGGTATCCTTAAAGTTCCGCCGGGCTAAAGAAGAAACTGACATCGGACGGGAGTTGTTGGACAGGAAAATGTCATCATTACACGGAATATCAGGATCCTCTTCGTTTAATAAACAGCAGATTACACCCCCAACAATCTCAGGATGAGGATCTAAAGCGATTGTACCATCTAGCTCAAGCATCACATGATCATCCAGGGTTGCCTCTCCTGGATGAGTTGGTGCAATGGAAGGTTCTTGCTCGGTGGGGTTAGGAAAAGCCTCGCGGTTTGTATCATTTGTAGAGTTCACCAACAGTGAGCTAAGACCATCATAATATGACTTGTCAACTTCTTTGCCATCTACTTCCATGAACGGTTCCATGTCTTCTTCGAAAAGAGAAGTTGAAAGCTGTGCCAGGAAATCAGTGCTAGCCATTGTGTTTTTTGCCTCGTGAGCAGTATTCTCTAGTTTCTGCTCGGAATCTTGATGAACCACATCACATACTGATAGACCTGCGTGTTCAGTGAATGTGAGATTTTCTCCTTCTACGTAAGGAATGTCTCCCTGTAAATTATCTTCTGGCAGAACATGAGTTGTCACGCAACCACCTTCAGCCAAGATTTCTGGAAACGCGTTGTGGATAATATCCATGTGAGAGTCCTCAAGACCAAGATGTGTTGCATCACCATTATCCATGAAATGGCTATCATTTGGTGGAACGAGGAAACCTAGATCCAAGGAATTGAATGGCTCAGTCCTAAATTTCTTCCGCAAGGAATGATAAGTACTTCTGAGCCTTTCAGCATTCCTCTTCCTAGATGAACTTTTGTTTTCTTTTGAATATCCAGTTCTACCAAACTTAGTAGGAAAATTAGGGTTAGTACGTTCAAGCTCAGCCATCCGAAAAGCCGCCTCTACAGAAACTACTGGATCATAAAGCAGTGCATGCCATCGATCTTGCAATTCTCTAATAGAAAATCTTCTAGAAAACTGCACAGCACCTTTAGCAAGCGATTCCAAAGAAGCACCAGCCTGCAAATAAATTAAGGATTCTGGTTCACTTAATTGCAAGATTACCAGACAAGCTGAAAGAAGAAACACGCAATACATACATACAGAAGCACTAATTTAGTAGAGAAACTTTTTGGCTAGCCTAGCTTGATATATAAAATGCTATATGAGAGAAGCAATGAACATAATTATCTATCTTGTGGTGATTGATGAGCCATCTGTAAAAAGACAAAAGGATATTTTTTCAATCATATTATGTTCTCATAACTGAACAGAAAACCAAATTTAAGAAAAAATATTTGACAGTCTTTTCCCCGTGGAGAGAAGCATGATACATACAGATCATCAGTGATCACACAGCAATATATTATGTTCCTCGCGAAATGGTATAATTTGTTCTAGAGCAACAATTATACCTTGCCACATCAAGATTGTGTAACTTGTTTCCCATAATACTATACTATACCGCATATAACACTGGCTTAAGATGTTAACAGGATCAAACAAAAAGCTGACATGGTTATTCAACTAAATTTTGATATCTGCAACCAACCTTTTGTCCCGAAAATTCAAGTTATCACAAGACATGAAAAGGAAAAAAATGCAACCAAAACAATATTAATAGATGATAGAATCAACTAGATAGGCATCTCTTTTAGGAAAGAAAATTACTGATAATAACCTGCCTCAAAGGATATGTCGTACTCTCCAATCCCCTCAAAATCAACTATAGATACAAGCAACTATGAAGAAGAAAGCCTAGAAACATCATGAGCGACAGAACTGATAGTCATTAATGTTCCAACTAGACAACTACTTCAATTTAAGCAAAATTGATACAGCTCTGCAAACAAGCATGGTAGAATAAGAAAACTACATGATCATTGAACTACATAAAGCGCGTGAAAGGACAGGAAATTGAGACAAATATTGAGATCAAACCCATGGCTCAATCCAACATAATCCATTTCCGGTAGTAAAATAATGAAAACTGAAATGTAACCAAACTCAATGAAATGGGAGCTCACCTCGACAGCATTCTTTAGCAGCAGGTCGTCTTCGGGTATCCACGGAACAACTTGAGCAAGAGCCCCCATGTTCACTGCACAACCAGACCTTTACTTCTCTCAGGAAAGCGTAACGTAGAAGGGGTCTAAGAGATGGTGACAGAACACAAAACCTAATTAAACGAAATCAAAATCAGACAGATGTAGGCAACAATATCATCAGAAGTGATTCAAATTTGGTTTTCTCTACGGTGAACAACACTAACAAAGACGACGCTATTACTTGGTCTAGCACTACTTGAAATGGAATTAATGGGTTTCTCTTTCTCACCGTTAAGCTCTTCTAGTAATCTGAAGCATTCTTCTAGGTTTCGTTTTGCAATAGGGTTTAAGAACGTAAGAGAAACAGAAAATGTTTAAGAAAAGGAGTTACAATACCTTGAATCAGCAAAGAAGGATGTTTTGTCAATCTCGGGAACAACAAGAGTGAGGTTCAATAGCCTAGCAACAGTAACCATGTCACAAAACTGGAACAACAAGTATCAGGATTTGGATAAATTATTGAAATTAGACAAAGATCGAAAAAAAAATAGTTAATTAAGAAAGTGACGAACCACGATTCGCAGTTGATTTAGTCAGCCATTACAGGATACAAGTAGAATTTCATTGCTTTGGTTATGTACTGTAGGTAAAAAATCAATACTCTCGTTAAATTCTCAAGCTCCAAAGAAGACGCACATACAATTTTTTCGAAATTCTCACAAGTTGATATCACAATTTATAGATAGAGAATTTAGAAAACTCAAGACGAAAGTAACTAACTTGAGGGAAGAAGAGGAGGAGGAGGAGGCGGCAATTCACTGGCTCGAATTGAAGAGATAAAATCTAAAAAATCTGAAACCCTAATTTATATCTGACTGTCTCCGTCGTCCGGAGGCGAGAGTGTGTAAAGAAGAAGATAAAGCACGTTTGAGAATGGAACGACACCGTTTTGGATATATGTGATTTTTTTACTTTGCTCTTCTTTTAACTCCTTTTTCTGAAACTAAACTTCAAATGCTTATTTCCCGGAAAAACAGCCTCTTTCAACACATTTCGTTTGTTGTTGTAATTTATACTCTTTTAGATGATAGATATTAGTTCATATTTTTTAAATGTACTTCTAAACTAATATTAGTAGGATTAATAAAATTTGAACTTTAAATATTTTTTATATATTTTATAAATCCTCAGATAATCAATAATCATTTCTCGACTTTCATCTTTTTCTCAAATTCTCGACAATGGTTTCTTTATCCTCAAAAATCTGATCTGTCGTCGTACTATTCTTGTTCAGTTCAACTCAATCTATGCCGGAAAAGTGCACTTATCGCTTTACGCCAGAAATTTCATATTGGAAGAAAACGCTGATCTTCAACGTAAAATCGGCGAAGCTGGCGGCTACTTGGCGATGCCTCCAGATTTCAACTATAAACCGCGAAGAGAGGTATATAGTTGACTTAATTTCAATGGATTTTAGGTTACTCGTGTGAAATCTTTGAAGAACTAATTAAGATGGATAAGAGGCGAGAGTTGATAGTAATCTTTGACTTTAATTTCCGTATCTTTTAAGAATTGATTAGGTTTTTAGGTTTTTTAGGCTTGGTTACTCAAGATTTTGCATGATTGCTTGAATCACGATTGATTAGAGGCAAGAATTTTTGTGAATTGATAAAATCAGTACATTGTTTCATAGCAGTTGATGTGAAGTACATTTTTTGGCGGAAAAAATCATTTTTTCATTTTGTTGATTTAAGTATTTTCAAATAGAAGCAAAATAGTCATTAATAATTAAAAGATAATATCAATAAAAATGATTACATGGGAGGATAGTACTAAAAAAACATATTTTTGGAAAAACATTCTTAACAATTTCTCTATATCTAATACGTAAAAACATAGTTTTACATACGAAGTTAAAGATTTAGTTACGTAATTATATGAACAGTTAAAAGACGTGAACATATTAAAGAAAAAAATACTGAAAAAAGCTTTACAAATAGAACGAAGTTGACCTAATTTTGTTGATTATGTAGATTTATTTTCGTAAAAGTGACCTAATTTTGTTGATTCGTGCGTTGGAGTTAGTATATCTTTGTCGTTTGCATAGTATCATCGGCTTTAGGGATTGACTATGTTTATGTTTTTATTTTTGTAAGAGTAGTTACAAGAAAAACTTCATTCAACAAAACAACAAAGACAAATTTTTGTTGTCGCAATTTATACTCTTTGTAGCTGATTGAGTTTGCAAATACTTGCATTTTCCTTTCACATCATCTCTCAATCTCTGTTGGGTTCTTTCTCATTTTGCACTGAAAAGAAATAGAAAGCAGTTCACAGCTGTAGCCGCTTAAGATATCTTAATTTTTAAATTTCACAAGTGCATAGAGTACAATCATGCTTAACAATTTAACATTGCAAGATTAGTGCATTGAAAGTTGAAAACCATCACAATTCACAACATACAGACAACTCTGTTTCTTTGTCCCTTGAGCGCAAATACAACATTTTTGCTTTCTTTATTCAGCAAAATGCCACAGACGAGAACTTAGGTATAATTTCTATATACGTACTTAAGCCTGCATCGGTTTAGAGTGCAGTTTCAGCATCGGTTTCTACTTGCTTCTTAAGGAACTCCAGTACAGAGAGCCGCTGCATGCATGTTAAAATTACATTTGTCAGATAAAGTTTTACTGACATTCAGCAGCTTTGGATAAGATACAAATAAAAAGGGAGTCGTGCAAGAATCTTACCCGTTGCTCGAGAGCAGAATCTTCAGAGTCCAGTTTCAAAGATTCCAGCAGTCTCATGCCTTCCTTGAACCCATCTGTCGCTGCAACTTCATTTTGTAGAGTCCTGTCTATATCCGCAACTTTGGCTAAGGAAACAGCCACATCCAGAATCTACATAAAAAATGTAGAAATAACAAAAGAAATCAATTTCTACTTCCGGACAGACCTTTGCTTACTATATTTGAGTTCCAATTTCTCTAGGCAAGAAATCAAGTATAAAATAAGAAAACAAAGAGAAGATTTCCAACCAACAGAATAACCCAATTACAATGCACGTAAATCTAATTATATGTATCCAAAAGAGAGTAACTTTATCGCAGAGAATTAAATGACACCTCATCCAAGTATGTATACTGCAACGACAACACGTCAGTTACCTAAACCTCAGTTCAACCCAGGCAACAAAATAGCAATTGACTTGAATAAAATCTAGGAAACTATTTAGAGAATTTCTCTGAACATTCATGGTAAAGTAACAAATAAGTAAAATGAAAAGAGTGAACCAAGAAACCCGCTTGAACACATTGAGAACAAGTATACTATTTTCACTTTACATCGTATTTCAGATCCTTTGATCCACTAGCACCTTAAGTTAATCTCTATATCTTTTAATGCATTTGAATTCATTTTGCCTGGACCCAAATGAACACCAAGATGTAACAATCACATAAATAAACGCTTTCTGCCTAGAGAGTGAGAGATTACGATCTACAAAAGAGCCTTCACGAATGCTACAATAAGTCAATAACTTAGCTAACAACAGATATTTTTCTGCGAGACCTTGAAATGTATATGGCGACTAAGAGTAGCCAGTTCAGCTAACCAAACATTGGGACAAAACAAAGAAGAGCAAAAACAGAAAACTGTATGAGGGCACACTTACTTGTGAAGGAGCATTTGGGTGGTGCTTCATTGCATCACGTCTGACATTTAAAGCTCTATCATAATACGACCTTGCAGCTTGTAGATCTTCGTCATAATATTTTAGATCTCCTATTTTATTGAGTGAGACAGAAAGTGTATGTGTAATCTGCAAGTTAAGTTAAAATTGTAAGCAAAAAGGTAAAAAGTTTTCAACATCAAAATTTAACAAGAACCAATGTGCTATAACCTCCAAATCATTCAACGGCAGTTTCATAAGGAATTCAACACTCTCTTCAAAATGCTTGACTGCAGAGCTTGAGTCTCCCATCGCTCGGCTGCAACAACAACAAAAAATAATTTAACCATCAAACTTAAGTCCCGGAAAAAGAAAAAATTCAACACACCAAACAGAAGATCAAACATTTTGGCCAAAATAACACAGTTCAGGAGGAGAAAATGATTATGTATAAAGTAGGTTTTTCGAACCAAGCATGTACTGTTGCTTCTCCTTTCCATTTATTCTGAACGAGGTGATTGAACCACAGAGAAAGATGTATGCAAATGATAAGAGGATACAGAAAAATCTGAATATATGAATATATTTCCAGTCAATTGATGTAGACAGGGTCCATCTAGAAAACCAGAATCTAGTTCAAACGAGAAAGAAATTATTTTAGTATTTCCCAAAGTGCCATGCGCACTCTAAGCAAGATGAAAGCAACAACCAGTCGACTTGAGAAACTATCAATTGAGGAAACTGCCAAGGAAGGGCCACATACTTGAGAAACTCCAAATTAAAAAAAATCAATTTGAACAACAAAGTGGCTCAAGCGGGATCATAAAAGACCACATTGGTGACCACATTCGAAAGCACCGTTGTTTTCATAATCTTAATTGTTCACAGAAACTCGAGAATGGATACATCTTAGAAATAAACAACTTGGGATAAAAAAGAAGACAATATCATACCTACAGTCACCAAGCATGCCAAGGACTGCACCAAGCTGTGAACACAACTCTGGTGTATTGCCCTCCCTCCCTAGTTGATCCCGAATGTCCTCGGTACACATTGCCAACCTTGATTTAGCACTTTCATAATTTTGGGCACTAAATGCCTGCGCATACAAGTTGAATTAGAACAAGATCTCACAGCGGGACATCATAACAAATGTAAGTGGTGCAAAAGAGAATAATCCCATCGGTTAGGTCAACAAAATTTAGAGACAGAACTCACCCTCATAGCTTGTTGCACCAAGAAAGAACCTCTTTCCATGGAAACGTCAGCGTAAATCACTTTTTTGTTATCATTTTCGACCTCTTCTTTTTCTGTTCCATTGACGACAGATCTCTTAATTCTAGCATGGCCTTCAATAAATTGATCAACCATCTTCTGAAGGTTTTCATCAACTTCAATACTTTCAATGTCAGCACCGCATAGAGGGCAGTCCTTAAACCGTGTTAAGCATACTCTGCATTCAAGAAACCACAAAGTATAAGAAAAGTAGACCCAATCATGAGCCAAAAAAGAAATAAGCGGCCGAGCAACTATGGCTTACTTGCAGAACACATGTGTGCAAGGCACACATCTACTGCTCTCATATAGAAGTGCTTGACATAACATACAGCTAAAAGGCCCAAGCTTGAATGTTTGAGAGTCATAGCCAAAAGGGCACTTGGCAGGTACCGTTGCAGAATCAGTAGAGTCCTTATTCAAGTTTCCTTCTTGTTCAGGACATCCTTTACTCCCATTTTCGTCAGGACGAGCAGATTTAGAAAAAGGGCAACCAGAAGCCGTCGTTTCCCCTTGCTTTCGAGCAGAGGCATCGTCGGGACGAGCAGCTTTAGAAAAAGGACAACCAGAAGCGGTAATTTCGCCTTGTTTTCGAGTCGACCCATCGTCAGGACGAGCAGCTTTCGAGAACGGGCAAACAGAAGTCGTCGTCATTCGTGAAGGTAGCAACAACCCTACAACACCTCAAAAGGAAAATTCAAAACCTAAATTACTAAAATTGCTTCCTCAAGATGAAATTCGAAATTGATTCTCTAGCTAAACTATCAACAGCTGGAAATCGAACATAGAAGAAGCTAATTCAGAAGTAGCTCAACAGAGAGAGATGGAAAAAACCTGAATTGGATTGGATTGAGATTAGATTTGGAAATGTCTCTTTCGCTGCTTCTCTGCAATCAATCAATGATCGATTGATAGCTCTCTCTCTTCTTTTTTCTGTTTCCGATAAGTTTTTTTTTTTTTTTTTTTT
>Ga0041059_1000154_pt1 | contig 42920 bp, 32 predicted proteins | sample AraColnosormetaG_FD_56232 | JGI IMG/M metagenome (GOLD analysis project Ga0041059, IMG submission 56232) | Arabidopsis roots microbial communities from North Carolina, USA - Col MF nosort | ecosystem: Host-associated > Plants > Roots > Unclassified | place: USA: North Carolina | collected...
TAGTCTTTACGACTTAGAAACAGAGTAGTGAAATCTAACTCTCTGGTAAAATCAATAACCAAAGCTGGACCTAGTTACATGAATCTTCTTCTGGTTGTGTGTAGAACAAGAATAAGCTTGACAAGCCATGACTACTTTCAGATTATGCATCGTGTTGACGCTTATTATGAACAATCAATCACAGGTTGCAAGAACCGGTCGTGTGGCATTGGCTCGTGAATCGGGAGTGGACTCCAAGTACCTTCGTGGATACTCCTTTCCTTTAACAGGCTAAACCGTTGCAGAGTGCATCCATCGAACATCAGAAACTTTTGAAGGTAAAAGTTTCATTACACAGTCTATGAACCAACTCAAAGACAGACAGAGAGACTGCGTAGATATATGTTTGTGACTTTGTTTATGAAACAATTAGCTGATTTTGGCTTCATTTCGATTCTTTTCTTTTTGAGATAAGAAAAGTTGTTAGGATTATTAATATTCGTTCGTCTTATTTTCCCAATATTTCCCAAGTTATTATTATGAGATGGCTAAAAGAGGAAACACAAATGGACTTTGTAAATGTTATAGTCTAGAGAGTCAAAAGTCAAACTAAGTAAGCGTTGACTGACCCGGACGTGTACCTAAAAATGACTCCTCTTCTACAAATTCGATTCTTACATTGGTAACTTCAATAACGATTACTCCTGACAAAAGTAATTCAATAATTGTGAGTCCAAATAAGATCCATACGACTCATATCATCATCTCTTAACCTTTTCAATAAATGTCACTTCTCTAAGAATATACTTTCAAGTTTCAAAAAATCTAACCATTTTCATGATTATTCTGTATTTAGAATCGGGGAAACTTAGATTTGGAAAAATACACTTTTGGAAAGAAAAAGTTGTGTTTCTCTTCGATATGCATATGTAAAAGAAAAAGTTTGAGAATTGCAATTATAGAGCCGACCATGTGCTTTTTATGCTTTACTCGTTTATTTTAATTTGTCTGTAGTGACTACAAAATTTTCGGGCACTATGAATGGATCGATCAATTTATTTATGCTTTATCGGCGGAAGATATAAATTATTCATTGAATCATAATTTTGTAATCTCCTTGTTTCTTAATTTATTTTGTACTAAGACAGTTCTCAATTTAACCACAGTTTATAACCGTAATTTTGTACTAAGATATAACTGTATTTTGTAGTTAGTGTAGAATTTTGTCTCTCCAGCTATAAAAAGCTAGAGTTAACTTTTGAGAATTTTTTACAACACTTTTCCGTATTTTGTAATATGATCATATTACTAAGCTAAGAAAATCCGGTCAAACAAATTGTTTAATCATTTAATTAGAAATGTGAATAAGTTAAGAAATGCAAGTTCTTTTTAGTCGTCCTTAGTTTTGTGTACAAGACATTAAATTACAACACTACACAAAAAGGAGAATTCGTTAGTTAACTAACAAAGTGATCAACCAAACAAAACCCTAACCAAATGATACTGACTTGGACTTTTAACTAGAGCAAGTAAGTAAAAACGACTAGTTGTATCGTCTTACCTTTGTTTAGACTTTTAACTCCGATTAGGTGACATGGCACCATCCATAGATTAGTCAATGAAAAGAGCATTAGAGACCTCCATCAATTATTCAATTTCTTTTATCTTATTAGACTCAAACTGAAATATCTAACACACCATAGAGAAAAAGCTTTCCACTGTCGACACAAAAAGAGAAACTAATACTAAAAAGTAAAAAGTAAAAACTTTATTATCGCTTAAGAGTGATGCTTGCATAAAAGCGTGTTATTAATAAAAAAGAGGCACTAACAAAAATAAAACAAGAGTTTGTGGCTGCTGAAATTCTTCAAACCCAACTGATGGTGATGCTGATGTTCTTCTTCTTCTGACATTCTCTCTCTCTTCTCTCTTTTCGCAGCTTCTTCTTCATCTTCGGCTTAACAACAACAAAACTTCACACACGTGGTGAGAGAGCACACAAAGGCTCAAGCTTTTTCAAACCCTTGTTGAAATTCGAGCTCTTTTGGTGTTTCTCTTTTTTTTGTTGGTATCAATTTGGTGTTTCTCTTGGTCTTGTTGAGGTACTGAATCAGCTTCTTCTTCTTCTCCGATCTTAATCGATTCTAAGTTTCTTCACAGCTTGGGACGATTTGACATCTACTCTCCAATTCATTTCCCGTAAAGTTGTTTTTTTTTCTTCTTGTTGCTTGCAATACATGGATTCTTCGAGGTGATAATCAACAAAAGCTTATCTCTTTTGTTTTCTCAAGGTTTGTGTATTAGAGATTAGTGTTTTTGTTAGATTTGGGGATAATATATAGATAATCTGGGTTTAGGTATTTTAGTTGATAACGACGATAAATTGGAGTAATAGGATATGACTATAATGGAGGAGAAGCAGAACAACAGTCCTGTGGGAGAGAAGCAACAGAGCTTTAATGGTATAATAATAAACCAAACACAAGAGAATCAGACAAAATCAATGGAGAAACAACAGAGTTTCCGATGTGTGGTGGAGAATCAACCGAGAAAGGCGAGAGCTTTAGAGAAACAAGTGAGTTTCCAAGGTGTGAATGTAGAGAACTATCAGCAAAGCAGACTCGGAAGATCAATGGAGAAGCAACAGAGTTTTCGAGGTGTCAACGTTGAGAATCATAAACGTGGAGTTATGGAGAAGCTACCGAGTTTTGGTAGAGCAACAATGGAGAGGCAGAAGAGTTTCCGTGGTGGGTTTTTGGAGAAGCAGAAGAGCTTCCGTGTGGTGATGGAGAGGCAATTGAGTTTTATAGGTGAGAGGAGGAAGAAGAATGAATCACCAGGGAAAAGAGGAGACTCTTCTCTTCATATCGCTGCGAGAACCGGGAACTTAAGTAAGGTTAAAGAACTGATTCGAGGTTGTGGTGATGAGTTGAAAGAGTTGTTGTCAAAGCAAAATCTTGAAGGAGAGACTCCTCTTTATACTGCAGCAGAGAATGGGCATTCAATTGTTGTTGAGGAGATGTTGAAGCATATGGACCTTGAAACTGCTTCCATCGCTGCTAGAAACGGGTTTGATCCATTTCATGTCGCCGCCAAACAAGGCCATCTCGGTATAAAGATTTATACTTTCTTCATATTTTCTCCATTCTCAATGGATTGTTCTCTTACTTGGCTCGTCTTCTTTTGTAGAGGTGTTGAAGATACTGTTGGAGACATTCCCTAATTTGGCAATGACAACGGATTTATCGTGTACAACTGCGTTACACACTGCTGCAACACAGGGACATATTGATGTGGTGAATCTTCTTTTGGAGACAGACTCTAATTTGGCTAAGATTGCTAAGAACAACGGTAAAACTGCGCTTCACTCTGCAGCAAGGATGGGTCATGTGGAAGTTGTTAAATCTCTGATAGGTAAGGATCCAAGCATTGGGTTTAGAACCGATAAAAAAGGGCAAACTGCTCTTCACATGGCTGTAAAAGGTCAAAATGATGGGATTGTTGTTGAGTTGGTGAAACCTGATGTTGCTGTTTTGAGCGTTGAGGATAATAAAGGAAATACACCATTGCACATTGCCACAAACAAGGGGCGTATTAAGGTAATGGCTCTTTACTTTTCTCATATATCAAAACTCGGTGTTAGAGAAGTGTAATAAAAGGGATTATTCATTATGGAATGATCCTTTTCTTGAGTGTCCAGTTAATGTTAGTTCTTATGTAAACTGTTAATTGACTTCTCTGCAGATAGTACGGTGTTTGGTATCTTTTGAAGGCATAAACCTCAACCCAATAAACAAAGCTGGAGATACGCCACTCGATGTCTCTGAGAAGATAGGAAACGCAGAGCTTGTGTCAGTTCTGAAGGAAGCAGGAGCTGCTACAGCTAAAGATCTCGGAAAGCCTCAGAACCCAGCTAAGCAACTGAAGCAAACAGTCAGCGACATCAAACATGAAGTACAATCTCAGCTTCAGCAATCCAGACAAACAGGTGTAAGAGTCCAGAAGATAGCAAAAAGACTCAAGAAGCTACACATTAGTGGTCTAAACAACGCTATAAACTCAGCAACTGTTGTGGCAGTGCTTATTGCCACAGTGGCTTTCGCAGCAATCTTCACAATACCCGGTCAGTACGAAGAGGACCGGTCGAAAGGAGAGTTGCTAGGACAAGCTCATATAGCAAACAAAGCACCGTTTCTGGTCTTCTTCATCTTTGACAGCTTGGCACTGTTTATATCCTTAGCTGTTGTTGTGGTGCAGACTTCAGTTGTTGTGATTGAGCAGAAGGCGAAAAAGAAGCTTGTGTTTGTAATCAACAAGCTCATGTGGTGTGCTTGTCTGTTCATATCCATTGCCTTTGTTTCTCTCTCTTATATTGTTGTTGGCAAAGAGGAGATGTGGTTGGCTGTTTGCGCGACTGTTATCGGCGGCACGATTATGTTGACTACGATTGGTGCGATGTGCTATTGTGTGGTCATGCATAGGATGGAAGAATCTAAATTGAGGAGCATAAGGAAAGAAAGAAGCAAGTCTCAGTCTTTCTCTATGTCTCGTATGCCGTCTGATTCAGATATTCTAAATGGTGAATACAATAAGAGAATGTATGCCCTCTGATTTGTAGAGAATTTGGATACTGAGAGATTTACGCAGAATGTAAGAATAACCAATATATATATACTTGTATTTTGTACCTGTAAGCCATTGCTATTTGAGCTTCTCGACTAGAATAACAGATCTGTAATGAGTTCATTATCTGTGTAATGTCTACCTTACGAGAGAGAGAAAAGCTCACTGTACCCTGAAGAACAGTCTCAAAGCAATTTGCCCTTTTCTAATATCCGATGAATTAAGGAATGAAAATGAAGAAACTATAACTGGATGCATTTCTTTTGATGGCTTCACAGTTCTGCTGCTCCTACGATCTAGCTATAGTTGAGATGTTAACAGGAATCATCATCAACCACGTCTGGTGGAGTCATCGGTTCTGTGTCTGGTGCTTCCACCGCGGTTAGCATCTGTCTGGTAACGAGTGGAACCCTCTAGATTCTTAGTCATGGTGGTTGTTTTAGAATGAACAAGACTAAGGGATTTGGCTGCGGAGGAGCAGTGCCGGACTTTGATAGAGTGGCTTATTGTTCTGGTCGAGCAGCTTCCCTGAACGATTATGATCAGGGTCACTTCTTTGTCAGAACTTTCTTCAGACAATGAGTTTTGTTGGATGCCATCAATGAACTCCTCCGAGTTGTGGGAGTCTTCATGATGAACCTTCACCTGCAGTGAAGCATCTGGTTTTATAATCCCAGCTCCTGGAGAAACCTAGATAGAGTTTTTTGTTTTACAATAAAAATCATTAAATCATGTCTAAGTCTATGGCAAAAACAGCAATTCAGTGGCGTAAAAGGAGAATAATAACCTCAAGCCAGCGAGGGAGACCAAATGTGCCTCTTGAATGATTATCAGGTTCCTCTCCATCCTCTCTAACGAGAGTTTGACCCTTACAGACGATGTTGAAGATGGCTCTACTCGAGTTTGAAGTGTTTCTGATTGTAAAGATGAACGTGTCCTGACTATGGAGAAGAATGTTGTTGGTGCTCACTGATGTTTCTGGAACTGATTTTAGTTCCTCGAACATGGCTCTGAGTTTCTCATTCGACTTGACTATTTTCCCTAGCTCCTGTCTTCGCACAGATTTATCGGTGTGAGCTATGTTAGCATGAAGTTTGCACCGCACGGGTTTGTGATCGCTCTCAGTCACATCCATGCAAGCTTCATACCTGCAAACACAACGCATAGGAGGGTGGTGGGAAAGAGGGAAAGGGAAAGAAAAGAGAGAAGATCAGAAGATCGTGGATGGAACATTACATTATAGTCGACGAAACTACAGGGCACTTTAAACTGCACTCCGTATATGAGATTGATTGGTTGTCTCTATATATAACTCTGTCACACCAAGCGGGTATTCGCTTTTTCTCCCCTGAATCATACCCTGGAGATAGGAGCAGCATAGAAATCAATTACCTTGTCTAAATCTTTCTCTTCCTACAAGCTTGTTTAGTTAGTGAGAAATCAGAGACACAAACTCATGATAGAGCAACCAGGAGAAATTTATTTCAAATCTATCTTTTACCTCCAAGACCTGGTTTATTCTTTTCAAATTTGTAGGTCGGCGGGAAGGTGATTAATGCCTCACGCATTCCTTGGAACACTTTTCCCTCATTCATCTCTTGCCTAAGTTGGTCTTTCTCTCTGAGCCAATCAAAAGATCGGTGCGAGATGAAGTCCCTCGCTTCATCATAGGTAATACCAAACAACCTGTAATTGAAGTCACCGAAAAATGCAACCAGATCTGCTGATGCTAAATGAGACTTCTCCTCTTCAGTGCTGTTGTTTGTATTCTAGGTGACAAGGAAAAAGAACAATAACATTAGTAAGGGACAAACAGCAGGAGCTTGAGACCGAGATTGTGAACAAAAAATGTAAATGCTAATATGAAATCTTCTTACAGGGTTATTCTTTAGCGCTTGAGCAGATGTTGAAGCACCAGCTGCAAGAGAAAGGGCCCATGGCAAGCCAGAAGAATAAAGAAGCCAAAATAAGTACGTGGAGAAGCCAAGCGAGCAAGATAAAAACAGGTACGGCACTATACCAGCTGCAGCAGTATATACACTTTGTCCTTTGGAGAAGACCATTGACCGATATATGTGATTAAAATCCGCGTTTCTCCGAGTAACTGCCTCCAAGTGAGCAGCCAAGTGACAGTTCACAAAGCACATAATCCGGTCATAAACTCTGATTCTCAAACCCACACCTCCCTGTTTTTGACAAAGTAGGAACATTAATATGTGAGCAGTTAGATCAACAATGAAGATTCATCCTAATCTGAGGTTAGCCATCAAAATCCACTATCATTGACTATTGGATCATACATCATACTACCTGATTTTGTATTAGACATAACCAAGGGAAATATAGCTGTAAAGGTCAAACCTTGTTCCCTATGGCGCGGCCAAATCCACATGGAACTGCTGCGACATCAAGATCTCCGACATGTGTCCTAATACTCTTCCTCACCCTAAAGCAGAAAGTTATAAGATATGAGGTGACAAAAGATGATTAATTTGGAATATATGATTTAACTTTACACTCTTAAGACAGGTGAAAGATTTTTGGTGCTATGTAAGGAAATAAAACTACTTTAGTCTGGTCCACCTGCAATCACTCGAAAACACACAAAATGTAACACGTCTGAAATGACTTTTTTGCCTACCAAAGAGATATTAGCAGTCCAGCCAACTGCCTTGAACCCATACGTTCGAAAGTATTTCTCTCATCCAGTGCATTTCCAATTGCATCAAGCCACCATTGCCCCACGGCACTTCCTTCAACCCCTACCTACAACCGAAACACCAATATGAGCTCAATTAAAATATGTAGGACAAACAGCATTATCCCGATATTAAGCGTATGAATTCGCATGCAACATTTTTAAACATTCTACTGATGACAGTATTTCTCTATAACTAGTGATCCTAGGTAGTACTGGACAGGTTTTGCCTGCTGTACTTGGTTAATGATCTGGTCAACCGGTTTTGATATAAGAAAAATAGTCATGAGTACATAACTGTAAGAAAAGGAGTTACCGTTTCCTTAGCAGTGGACATGGCTAGGAAACCAGCCCCCATATCCACCTCTTGCAAGCCAATAGCGACAATGCCAACATCTGAAACAGCAGAACCCAGCCAAGACACAAGCGCTCCGCGTGAAGCCCGTCCTTCACCAACATTCCAGGTACCAATCAAGATTTTAACACTGTCTTGTCGGGCATATGCCATTTCCTTTTGAGACAATTCTGTTCGGATTAAGCTGTCAAGAGGTCCTGGGGATGTCACATACCATCCTCTTACACCACCATGAGTGGCTAAGCTAAAAATGAAACCACCACCTGCTGCTAGCTTTATCACAGGTTCATTGTGTGAAACCCAGCTTGCAATTAGCTTTCCACCAAGATCCAAGACCTGAATGTAACCACTTGAATAACCCACATATATTCGATCACCAAAAGTGCAAAAGCACAGAACAGCCTGCTGATGATGATTCACCTCCCGCAAGCGGCTTCCATTTCCGTCCCACTGAGCAATTACACCATTCATGCTTCCAGTCCAAATTGATCCATCTGCCGCTATCGCAATAGCTTCTACTTTCCTAGTGTCTTCTGCAAAAGCTCCTGCACTTCTAGTGGCAGCTCGACGAACAGCTCCTGCAGCTCCCATAATGGCATGGCGCGATCTTTGCAGAAAGCCCTGTGATTTTTCCTTTTTTGGTGCGGAGAAGAACTTCGCTTTCGTGTCTTCAACTTGTTGACCTTGTGTTGGTGGCATGTCCACTCGATTTTCGACTTGGCCATCAATATTAAAAACTTTCAGAAGCTCTTTATTTTGAGCATCCCTGCACAAGATAGATCTCTTTGAAAAAGTTCCAACAATTAAGACTAACGTATGTCATTATTTTCAGAGAAAAAGGGCCTACCAAAGTGAGAATGAGAGGTGTTGCACAGCCCAAACTTTAGCTTTTACTGTATCAACTAACAAAAACTTGACATCTGACGAAGAAATGCTGCATGTACCATTGACAGTAACTTGGCTCCTCAGGTCAATGCCAGACCTCTCAACTAACAATGCGGCCATATGCTTCTCCTCCAGTTTTAGCACAAGAGACTTCTCTAAAGAATCCAAAGTCCATATCTTTATCACACCGCCATCAGAACATGACCACATATCACCTGCATCATAAACAAGAAGAGACCCAACAGATTTGAGAATCCAAATTCGAACCATCAAAATATTAACTCTATGGGATCATAGAACACTAACCATATGAGCTTATGACAATATAATTCACAGGACCACGATGAGCTTGCCATGAGAGTCGTTCCTTGAAAGGCTTTGAATCATCTGCAGTAGTCGTATTGGGCTGATTCATTTTCCAGGCCCTAATTTTGCCATCCTTGTGGCCGGTCCACACAAGCCTATTGCCGTGGTCAACCAATAAACATAAGGCAGGCGAGGTCGGAACAGATTCATGAAACGGGGCTGTATCCTCATCCCCTCGCCGTACCTGCCCGCCAAGGCCACAACCGACCTCGTATGCTTCCTCCAAGTTCCAGAACCTCACGCCGTTCTCTTGTCCCGCCCATAGCTGACTTTCTGTGCAAGCAATGTTTCTCAGAAACTTTCCCGTCTGTGTCTCTCTTAATGGATGCGGTCGGAGCTCGAGACATGGAGGCCGTCCGGGATTCACCGCGGCACGCACCGGCACCTTGAATACGTCAAGGCCACCTCCTGCGCCAATGAATTCTGGAAGGGACTCGATATCATCCTCCCTGCCGCCGTCATTTCCACCGCCCTGTGATGCTGGTTTCGATGGAGGCGTGACAAAACCACATTCCTCCCCGTTGCCTCTTTCACCACTGGTTCTTCCATCGACGATGGCTACTCCTTCGGTAGAGAACTCACCATCAGAGGAATCAAAATAAACAGCTTCAGAATCCGATGTCACGGATCTAGAGCCCTCATCAAGGCTATATTTGCGGATTGGATGGTGCGGCTTCTGTTCGCATTGCTCGACATAGGAATGTGTCTTACGGGGAGGAAGAGGATGAGCAGGGACAAGCGATGCCAACGCCTCCCGCTCATCTGGTTCAATAATTACCGAATCCATGGAAGAAGATCAAAAGAATTTGCCAAATGAAGAAATTTGGAAATCGGAACAAAACCAACCATGAAGGGGAAATGAGGATGAGAGATGGTGGGAGATTGAGAGAGAGCGAGAGAGAAAGGGAGAAGAGAGCACGTTGCAAGAGAGAGAAACATGGTGATCAAGTGTTTACGGACGCGAAGCCTCTGCTTCTGAGACTCATAAAATTTATCATGTTCTATAAATAGCAATTTCGAAAAACATATATTTCACATTCAAAAGATTGATTACTTCTTCAGTTCATACATTTTCTTCAGACTAGAGAAGAAACTACTTTACATAAGATCACAAAGGCTTATGCTTAATTCACACTTACATCGACTAAAGGAATCTGTTCTTGCGAATTCACGACACCATTCAAACAAGGTGGTTTTGCAGCTCCATAATAGAAGAAAGCCATGATTTTTGAAAGCTCATCTGCTGTTCTAATGCCTGAAAAATAAGTTAAATTGATTTTAAGTACAGCAACAAAGGTTAGAGATTCAGGTACTGAACGGTTTCAGGTTTCCTCGAACAATACCTTTCTCGCGGTATAGTATCTTCCCGGCTTTAGTGAAGATGATCTCTGGGAAGACAGATACTTTCAGAGCAGAGACCAAATCTGTCTCAACCACAGCATCAACAGCAACACACTGGAAGTAATAATGACCCAGGAGGTTTAAGCACAGACCACAACATACAGCAAGATTCAATAATGGTTTTAGAAATGGTAAAGAGATGTCCACAACTTACTCTTGGTGAAGGAAGTCCACAGTTCCATATAACTTGAATCGCCTTCTCTAGTTCTTCCCTGAACTTTTCGTTTTCCTTAGGCCTGAAATTAACCAGTACTCGTATCAAATTTCAACAACACAGCTAGAACTACAATAGTCAGGATTGAAAGATCCCATCAGCAAGAATAGAGAGCCAGAGACACCTATCTACAGATACAATAAAGGTTGAAACTTCTAAACACTAAAGTGAGTTGAATCCATAAACAAAACAGCCCAATAACAACCAAAGTCAGCGATCAGCATAAAAACTAATCAACAAAATGTGTAGCATTTTGACAAGCATAAGTAAGACAAACTGTTACCACCAACCTCTTGTAGCGGTTGTGAACAAGGACCATGAGAGGACTAATATCTTTGAACACCGCCTCTTCCCATTCTGCCGTTGTGAGATCTTTAATCGGGCGTATATAGTTATCATCTTGCCAAACAATCTCCTTCTCACTATCATCTCCTTCACTATCTTCATCATCATCCTCTTCTTCCTTCTTTTCATTCTTAATCGTTATCTTATTAAAAAACTGATTGAAACTAAACCCCCAACCATCAGCATCTTCAGGCCAATTAGGATCCTCTTCATTCACAACAAGTGGGTAATCAGCAAGAAGCTTCTGCATCTTCCTCCTCTTCTCAACCATATCAATCTCTTCGTCTTCTTCAATATCAGGATGCTTATCAATCACCTCTCTTATCGTCTTCCTCCATTCCCGTCTCTCTACTGGATCATCGAGACTCGCTTCTTTCCCGCCAAAGGTCTCTTCTTTCACTTCATCTTCCTCATCTTCACTGTCACTATCTTCTTCTTTCTTTCTCCATACCTTCTTCCCAAGTTTATCAACTAACCCAAAAGCTTTCACATTTCTCCTCGACCTCATAACATTCCACTTCTAGCAATACCTCAGAGCAAAAAAGGTTTCAAATTAGCCAATTCGCAACTTAAGTAATCAAAATTAGAGAGTTAGGTAATCAGAAACTAACCGAGGAGGAGGCAGTCTTCACCGAACCAAAAGAGTCATATCTCAACGAAGTAACTTCAAAACGATCTCTTTTGCAATGGGAAAGTAGTGAAGAAGGGCTGAATCCATTATCCTGAACAGGGCAAGTGAACTGTGTCGAAAATGGAAGAATCATTCCTCCTGAAACAAAATGAACAAGATTAAATTAATCGAAAACCCAATGAGATTTTTCAAGTTCAATTCCAAAATTAAATCGCCAAGAAAAAAAAAAAGAATTGACTAAAAAATCAACAAACCCAGCAACAGAACTGTATTTGCCACTGCTTCTTCTTCTTCCCCAGCAGCAAAAACAAAACACTTAAAACCCTATAGAAACCTCTGTTTTGTTATTTGGGATAGAATCGTAGACTAAAAACTATCAAATAAGAAAATGACACGTCATGAACATATTGTTGTTGTAACTCAAAAATGTTTTTTTTTGTTTTTTTTCGCTAATAACACAGGACGGTAAGTCGGTAACGGACTAATGGTAGTGAACTTATCTTAAATATTACATTTAGAATCACTGATATACTTTTGTAAATAAAAGAAATAAAAGCCTAAAAATTAGGACTGAGAGAAAGAATAAATAAGAAAAAAAACTATTTACAAAACAGAAAACATATATAATCTCCTCTCTCATTCACCCTAGTCAATCTATTTCTTATTATCTGTTCCTTGTGGAGCAAACAACACTTTCTTTTGTCAGAGTCAGCTAGGTGTACGCGGAGAATGGATCGTGAGAGATGCCGGAGAATATTTGATGATGTTCCAAGGAGAAAGAGAAGCAGGAGGAACTCAGTCACAGAGAGGAAGACCCTGGATTGTCAAGCTTCAGCTTTGTCTTCCGCTGTTCCTACTCCTGCTCCAACTTCAGCTCCAGCTTTTGTTGCAACTAGACTCAATGGTCTCCGTCAGGACGACGCTGGATTGTCTGGATCTAGCACTGGCTCCTGCTCCAGCCCCGACTCCAGCACCGGATCCAACTCGGTTCCAGCTCCAGTTCCGTCACCGGCTCCGGCTGGATCCTGTTGTTGTTGTAGCTCCACTGCCGACTCCGGCTCAGCTGTGTGACCAATCTCTGTGTATTCGGACTATATCTCTATTACCGTGTCATGAGTTTGCAACTTAGAATTATTAAAATCAAATTTGAGTTTTAGGGTCTTGGACTAAGCTTGGTAATAACTTGAGATATAAGTGATTTAGTTTAAATAGGATTATATTAAATCTTTAGGAGATATCTAAAGGATAAGTTAGGAGTTATCTAGCGGAAAAAAAAAAGTTTGGAGTTATCTAATTACAATCCTAGTAAGTTTTGGATATGTTAGTCTCTAAATATATGAGTTTCCAAGTTGTGGAAAACCTTAGATGGTTGAGAGAGAGATTAAGAGATTGTAAGAACTTGGGTTTTGAGTAAGTTTTCGAAGGAATAAAAGAATAGTCTTTTATAATCTTGCATCTATAATCAAAGTCTTAATTCTACATAGGGTTCTTACAATTCTTTCGTGTTTCTTGTGAATTTAGTTGTTCAGGATTAAAATTTTATTCAATTGCGTTGAGAGGTAAAAAAAGAGCAATAAAAGTTTTTTCTTTTTTTTTTTCTTTCTTATTTGCAGTAGATTTCAGGATATTTTCAACATTTTTTTTTTTTCGTTTTGTCCTATATAGTTTTTTCGATTTAATTTCGCTTTTATGTCAACGAACAGAATAGCTATGATTTGTGATTAATCTCTGTTTATTGTGGACTTTGTAGCTCTATTTCCGTGTCAATCAAGTTTTATTAAAATTAGTATTTACAAGTCTTAGAATTATCTCTTTAACTAAAAAAAAAAACTTAAGAATTATGAAAATCAAAATTGAATTTTAGGGGTTTTACAATTCTTTTCGTGTCTTATCAATAAGTTGTTTAGAGTTTTTTTTTGGGTAGGGAATAAGTTGTTTAGAGTTAAATTTTTTATTCAACTGCTTTGACCTTTGAGAGTTAATAAAAGGATCCATAAACTAGTTTATGTTCTTTCTTAATTATCTGAAACCAGTTCGAGATTTGTTGCTTAAAATTAATGTGTTGAATCAATGCTATCATGCAGATTTAATCGAGGTAAGCCAATATATCAAACAAACAAAATTTAGGGTTTCTTGTTTTCATGTTGCTTCTTAACCTCTAGTTCGAATATTCGATCAGCTTCTTCCATCCTATATAACCAATTCCGACCTATCCCAAACGCAATATAAATCCATACAAAACATTTCTCTGTTTTATAATTTCATGTAGTGAATGAAAAACAAAACCTGATTTAGGTTATGGAGTGCTTCAAATCCAAATGTGTAGTAGTAGTAATAATTAAGTAATAGTTCCGAAAAAAGACAACCAAAAAGAAATAGTTAAGAAGCGAAAAGAAAACAAATTTAAATTTAAAAATCAACAAATTAACTTGGTGTGTGGCAACAACAATCTGAAGCTTGAATTTGCCACATGATCGGATTTGTCTATGCTTGTGATTTGTGAGTTGTAGACCAGACCATAAAACCCAAGTTTTGTTATTTGGGATAGAATGGTAGACCAAAACTTGCCAAATAGGGAAGTTATACGCATGGCCGGTCCAATAAAAATAGTTGTCCGAATAAAAAAAACGGTTACATGACCTTTTTCTATTATTTTTTTTGTCAACCACACATTAATTAAAAAATAGTATCAGATATTTATGAACAACAACTATTTAGTAAAAACAAATTTGGTACCATAATCATAAAACAAAATTGGTGATAAGCAAAGCATAAAATGAATAAGTAACCATAAGCTGCTTAGCATGTATGACCTTTGGGTCGGACCTCGTGACACTTTCATTTCTTTTTAGCATGAATGGAAATATAAAAAATTTGTTTCCTTTTTCTTTCGGGTTTGACTAAAACATAATTGAAAATCATTAATTATGTTAAAAGAAAATATATTTTAGCAATAAAAGAAAAGAACAACCAATCAGAATATACGAAAAAGACAAATTAAATTACTTTTTGTGAAAATAAAAAATAAAGACAAAGGAATTGATTAGGAAAAAGAGTAAGAAGCAATTAAAATCTATATAAGTAGTAAACTTCCTCTCTTATCATTAGTCCTACATTCTCTACCAATTGGCTCATCGTCATCCATTCTTGCGGAGAAAGCAAACAAATATCCCCGAGTGTACGCGAAGATGGACGAAGAGAGTGATCGGAGGATATTTGTTGACATTCCAAGGGGAAGGAGAAGCATAAGGTCCCCATTTGTCTCCATGCCAGGATATCTGGTTCCACCTCCGTCTCCTACTTCTGGTCCAACTTCAGCTCCAGCTCCAGATTTCTATTTGATCGTCATAATCTTTTGGTAGATTGTTTGCTTTCATCTAAAGAGTGCAAAGTATTATCTTATAATGTGTGGATTTTCATGCAATATAGTTGGCTAGCTTCCTTAAACAAATGTGAATGGATGTGATAAATAATGAAATGTTATATTTTTCCTTTTGCACTGGATACGATTTTCTTCTCACTGCCTTTTATTTCATATACACTTCACTCCAAAATACAAATGATATTCATTGTCTGAAACCAGATTGAATATTAAGCAGATTTGATCGAAATAAGCCAATCAAACAAACCAACATTAGGCTCTCTTCTTTTCTTGATTTTTAACCTTTGGTTCGAATACTTGACCAGCTTCTTCCATAGATCTCCCACAGTCCATCCTTTGGATACAACTAGTTCCGTTACCTGTCCCAAAGAACCATATTAATCAGAACAGAGCATTTGCTCTGTTTTGTAATTTGATGTAGTGATAAGAGACTAAACCTGATTTAGGTTTTGGAGTGCTTCAAATCCAAATGTGTAGTAAGACATGAAAGGTCTTCTTGCCTGAAAAGAATGTAATGTTGTGAGCCAGACAACAACCATTGGTTGATAATTACAAGCAATTAATGGAGAGAAGAGATAAAGATTTGACCTGTGAAACCGCAAGCCATTGAAGAAGAGACTTGAGCTCAGGATCTCCACCATAAGCACCACATCCCCAATTCCCTGTAACGACACCGACCCCATCTTCATGATCTATACACTGCCCGTTGCTCTGATTCTTGCAGACGTGAAGGAAACCACATAGAGCCTTATTGGTCTCCCTGAAGAAGAAAGGATTAGAACACTTTTATAATAAGAGTGTTGACAATTGTAAGAAGTTATGATTCAACTTTACCTGAGGAGGGATTCAAGTTTGTATTGGGAGACTCCTGGGTGTCGCAGAGCATCTATGGCTACTATTCTCGTTTTTGCCTTCCGAAAACATCTGTTTCCTTTGTATCAATGTAGTCACCGGAAAACCGAAACGAAGATGAATATCTACAGAGTGTATAGAACACCATTTTAACAACATTTTTTCAGAATCACACATTGTATAACTCAAAAGTACAGATCGAACCATGTACCCTGTGTAAAGAGAGAATCTTTCTGCACCAACAACTTCAATGGCTTCAGTGACTTCCATGGTTGGTAAAAAGAGCATACCAACGATCAATTCTGGATTGATCATGAATCTAATCTCTTCCTGTGTTTATCAAGAAACTATTCACATCAGAAAAACTTCACAAGATCAAAAGGAGTTTAGGTTTAGGGTTTTATATACCTGGACACATCCCTTGCGAAGAGCGCCACCTCCTAAGTTCTTGTTGGCAAAGTCAACTTCAAGAGCTTCTACGCTTTGATCCTCGATCAAACCAGAAGTACGAACCTACACCATTGAAAACTGTAGATTAAACACAAAATCTTTACGGAGCCAAGAGAATATCTCATCTGGTTAGTTCATTACCTCAACAGGGCAGAGATTGACAGTAGATTTTCCCCAAAACCCTTCATCAAGAGTAGAAGAATCTTGTTCTAAAGAGAGAATCTTTCGTTCGAATGAGACGAACCCTGGAGAGATACTTGAAGATAGCCTCTGGAAGTAATGAATTATGCACTTTATCTTGTTCTCTTGATGCTCATTTCTTCCCGTGTTGATTAGGCTCCTGCAATAGGTCAACACCAGATCTTGAATCTTGATTTTGAAAATGAAATTTGTTTGAGAATGTATACCCGAATAGTTTGTCGAAATTGATGATTGGAAGATGATTTGAGCCTCTATCATCGACAGGGAACAAACAGAAGAAAGAACATGAAAGCAAAGCTCCTATAAGTTCCTGCCATGGCCAAAAACAAAAATGAAATTCGAGATTTCAAACTCTGTTTCTGTATTGAAGTGTTAGGACTTCGGAAGATATACCTGGCTGAGGAACACAATGCCGGCTTTGTTGGGGACTAAGACACGAAGACCGGTTTTGGTTCCATTGATGAGATTGTCTGAATTTAGATAGTGTGATTCCAAGAGAGATGGGAATCTCAGAAGAAGACAAGCCATTGCAGGTAAAAACTCGTTAAACCATCTGCTTGATTCTTCTTTCGACATTCTCTACACCAAACCAATACATTTTTCACTGAATCAGTCCACAAAAAACGGAAAAGGATGAAATAAAATGTTGATTTTTTTTGTTACCTCGTCGAAGAAGAGAGCGTAGCCTTGAAGTGCTGAAGAAGAAAGATGAGAAGTCAAAGAGAGAGCTTGTCTCATAAGAGAGATGGAATCAGAGAGAGTTTGTCCCGAATAGACTCGGCTGTGACTTGGTCCATTGGTCATAGCTTCTAAAACCTCCACCAAGTGTGTTGATGGCCAAGACAGAGACGAATCTTGAATCTTTAACGGCAAGTAAGGTAAAATTGTATCAAGATCTTCTCTTTTCTCCATTGCTCTGTTCTCTTGCTTCTCAAGTTGAGATTGCAGGTTTCTTTCTGAAGAATGAAATACAAAACATAGATATATAGATACCTAACGAACACAGTTGACTTTCATGTTCTTATATCTGACTATAGAGATTAGATTATTATATCATTCCTTGGAGATCAAGAAACGTGGAAAGGATTATTCAGACAAACTCATGTCTTCTACAGCTCACCACTCTGATTAATCAATTATTCAAAGGATATATTCGGTCTGCTATTTGAAATTTGAAATCATAAGAAAGGATTAAAGAAGCTTTATGAATAATTTAATGTAAGACAGTAAGAGACAACAAAATGGATTGGACATAGAATGATGGTGCGCATATTTCCGGTTCTAGTACCAGCTCTGGAGAGATTACATGAGGGCCTAGATATATCCCTTATGGATTCTAAGGGGCTGAAACAGAAGAACCGAAAGGAACCGAAGAAACGCCCAGTCCAATCTATAATGATGGAAGCCATTCAAAAATGTGGGTTAACCTTTCTTGTATGTGCCACATCGTGGACAAGTTACTTGAGCTTAATCTCAGGAGATGGAATATGAGGTCCACTTCCATTTACGTCTTGGCTTCAAGATGGAAAAAGGTCGTCTCCGATAACACTCTAATTGAAGGCCAGAGGATTCGGCTCTGGTCCTTCCACTCCCTAGCCAAGCTATATATTGCTCTTGTTCCTCTGGATCCAGCTCCAGCTCCAACTCTGGCTATCCTTCTGGCTCCAGCTCCAACTCCATCTTCGCCTCCGGTTGTTACTAGAGATTCTGACGAGCTATATATATCTCATGCTGATGCTCAAGAAGAGGGTGACAGAATACTTCCAGTTCATGCAGATAATGATTGGGAGTGCCTAAATTTATTGGCTAAAGTGTCCGAGGAGACGACTTGTCTCGAGGTTTCACAAGAGGCAAATAGGAGGAGCTCACTAGTCTCGGACACAGAGCTGGACCTCGAGCTCCGGTTGTCACTTCCTGGCAAAAACAGCTATGTTATGTGATTAGTTTCTCTTGGTTTTTTGGTTTTTTTTATGCCTTGCAAGTAGTTTTCTTCAGACTCTCGAAGATGGTTTTTTAGGATTTTTGTTCTTTTTATCTAGGTGTTATTTTATTTTTTGGTCTTTTAAACTCAATTTTCTGAGTACTGGTTTTTAGTTAATGGTCTTAGTGTAGACAGTCTGAGTGCTGTTGTTTTAGAGTGTGCTGATTTTCATTCCCTATATCGTTCCTTTCTGTTTGAACGGATGATGTTTGTTTTTGGCAAGTTTTATTTCCCACTTACCTTTGTTTCACAAGATATATAATCCTCGTAAGATTGGAACTAACCAAATTACATAAAGACTTTATATCATGAGTATTATTTGACTTCACTACAATGGATTAGCAATCTAACGCTTTAGACTTAATATGTCAGAAACAAACAGAGATATGGATAATACATTTCCCATAATTCAGACAAGAATAGTATTTTATATAACTTTGACTCAATTTTTACTCTAGGTAGACAGTGAGGTCATGAGCCACGAGAAGAAGCCAAGCCATGTTCTTCTGCTGAGCCTCTCTGAAGAATACTCAACTAGTTTTTTCCATAGGTCTCCTACAGTCATTTCTTGTAAAGCGACCATTTCGATCACCTGAAAGAACACCCACACATATATGTATAGAGCATGTTTTTAAAGTGTTGAAATGGGAGAAAGAGTGGTTTCATTGTTTAATAAATTAGGATTCTAATAACCTGATTGAGATTTTGTAAGGCTTGGAGGCCAAAGGTATAGTATGACATGAAGGGTCTTCCTGACTAGAGAAAGTAGATCGAGATTGTTTTCGCAGTTAAATAGAATGATAATTATGTTTTGTAAGATAAGTTGATGAAAACAGAGAAGCATGCCTGTGAAATGGCAAGCCACTGAAGCATGATCTTTAGTTCTGGATCACCTCCAAACACACCGCAGCCCCAGTTCCCTGTAGCTACACCAATCTTTTTCTCTTCATGATCGATACACCATCTATGAGAGCTTTCTATAACTTGGCTCGCAGAATCTGATGTAAGAGGAACATGCTGCTTTGCGAAAACAAATTTAATCTTGGTCTAGTCAAGAAAAACAAAATGCTTAACATGTATGCTAAATTCATGTATGGAGCATAATTGTGGTCTTACCGAAGATGATGCCTCAGGATCATGCTTAACATCGATATTATATTTACATTGATGCATGTATCCGCTAAAAGCCTTATTAACCTCTCTACAGAAACAAAAGGAGCAATTGAGTAATTCACAAACAAAATAAAAAAAAGGAAAGAATGAAAAACTGGCTGAAAGACAAGTTTTGATTACCGAATGAGGGCATCAAGTTTGTACTGTCCCATTCCTGGGTCAGGCATGGCATCTATAGCTATGACTCTTGTTTTTCGCCTCCTGAAAATGTCTAAGTCCTTGTTGTCTGTGTAATCACCAGCATATTGGAACGAAGGCCCATACCTGAATGGAGCCACCATGAGTTGGATTTAGAGAGAAGACTATATAATAAGCTTAATATCAACTTTGAAGACCCAATAAACACATCTACTTCAGTTCATTGGTACTTACCCTGTATAACCTGAAAATCTTTCAACACCAACAATCTCAATTGCTTCATTTGCATCCATACGAGGCAAAAAGATCATGCCAGCGATAAGTTCCGGGTTGATCACGAACCTTATTTCTTCCTACATAGGTATATTTTGACATGTTCAACATATTTTGAAATAAGAAAAACTTATAACTTATTTAGTGGATGAGATAGTAGAGTTTTTAGAAGAGATGGAAGAAAAGGAAGTACAAGTCAGACCTGTAGAGTATCATAACTCAGAGTAAGGCCTCCAAAATACTCATCTGCAAAATCTACTTCAAGAGCTTCACAAGGTTGATCTTCTATAGCTCCCGAGGTGTGAATCTACTCCAATAAAAAATGGATCAAAAGGAGAATAACCTAAAGCATACTCATGAATCATCTGAAAGAAATGGATTCAACGGCGAAGAAGGCTTAACTAGGAGTGTTTCTATGATACCTCAATGGAGCAAAGTGGGGTGACAGAATTAGCCCACGAATCAGCCTTGGGATAAGAAACAAAGTGAGGATGGTATTCCAGTGGAAGAATTTTCCTCTCAAATGAAACAAAGCCGGTGGGCATCCATCGACATATTCTTCCAAAGTAATGGATAAGGCACTTTATTTTGTTTTCTTGCTTCGTGCAGTGACGCATATACGGAAACCTTAAAAAAACACAAGAAAGATTTGTGACTTTGGGGCATATATGGTTGTAACTTTTAAGAAATATGATGAAGACACATACGAAAACAATCCACTAAAGTTGATTCCTTGAAGATTCTTTAAGCTTCTGTCAACTTCAGGGAACAAGCAAAAGAAGGAACACGCAAGAAGAGCTGCAATCAACTCCTGCAGAAGGTAGCAAAATACATCAAGGGGTGAAAAAGTTGAAGAATAAAGGAACGAAGCTTGGTTTCAAAAATCAAGCAAAATTTCATTTACAAAGAGTACTAGACAGTTACTATATCAATCTTTAATTCAATGCAACACAAGGCATGTCTTTGTTTGGACTGAAAGAGTATACCTGGCTAAGTAACACAATTCCAGCTTCTTGAGGGCCTAATAGACGAAGCCCGGACTTAACTCCATCAAGAACATGGTCTGCCTTCTGATAGTGTTTTTCTAACATGGAAGGTAACTGGAGAAGTAATCTGCACAATGCAGGAACCACCTCACCAAAAAAGTTTGCCGACTCTTCTCTGGAAATTTTCTGCATCACAAGAAGAAATTTTTTTGTGAGTACTTTATGCTCCATGACAAATGTTCCCCCTAAGAGTAAAATGAATAAGAAAAACACAAAACACTAAGAAAGTGGATGAAAGAAGGACAGAGGAATTGTTACCTTGTCAAAGAAAAGACCATACCCTTGTAATGCATAAGGGGCGAGATCAGATGCATTCAAGGAGAGAGATTTCCGCATATTCGTGATATGCAAGGCAAGAGCCTCTCCCGAGTTAACCATTGACTCACTCGGTCCTCTAGATATTGTTTGGAGCTCTTCTTCGACAGAAGGTGGCCAAACTAGTGATGAAGACTGAGCCACAAGAGGCAAATACTGAAGAATTGACCTAAGATCTGCCCTCAGTTCCATCCTTATTGCCTGAAAAGGAGATTAGAAAACTTAGGAGATGAAAGTTTGCAAATGATTTAAGGATATGGACATTTGATGTTGTATCTCTATATGACTTAGTCCGTTGGTAGCTTAAGGACAAAGAAACCCATTTGATTTTTCTTTTTAACAGATGGCACCAAAGTCAATCAGGAACACGTTTTCCAGAAAGACCGAGTCAAATTTACTCTTGACAACAAAATGTTGGTGGACCATAAACTTTTCCCGGACTAACTTTCCCAGAAGATTCCAGCATAACCCTGTAATTTCAACTGATAAACAAAAAGAACTTTTTTCTTTAAAACAAAAGCCTGATTCAAACATTTGACCAAAATCATAAATCAGCAAACGCACTAAACTAATTACGCTTGAGGTCAAGAACTGGCGAGCTTACAACGGATTCAAGCTTGTAAGAGGAAAATAATCACTTTTACACACCCATGTGGGAAAATGCAGAGATACAGTATGAGAATGCATCAAACAAGTTAATGAAGGAGAATTTGCAGAGTCAAGGCGGCTGGATAGCTTTGTTGGTGGTAGCTAGAGATGGAAGTAGCCAAGAAAAGAAGCCAACACTGGTTTGCTTGTAGAGCCTTTGAGCAGAATATTCTAACATCATGTTCCACAGATCTCCAACAGTCCATTTATGGGAAAGAATCCACTTCGTCACCTATCCTTGTAAGAGTATGTATCAGTTTCAAAATCAAGATATGTTCACAGACGACCTTAAAAGTACTATACCCTGGATGCTCTATCCGCTTACTACAAACCCAATTCTAAGTAAAATGTCAGTGGAGAAAAAGAAGACACTGTAAGAGAGGTTCTAGAATTGTGAAGTTTAAAAGAGTATCGGAGGTTACCTGATCTAGGTTTCGGAGTGCCTCTACTCCAAAGGTGTAATATGATATAAATGGTCTTCGAGTCTGAAATATAGCCATGACCGAGTTAAGAAAGAAGCATCAAATGAAAATCGCTATATATCTCATCATCCAAGTCGAAGCTTTGGTTCATTCTAGAAAAATTAAGTCAAAAGTGACAATGGAGTGTTTCTTACAGTCAAAACAGACTAAGTCTGTGGTTTCATAGAAAGATCTATATGTTTTTATTCTTATGGCCTACTGGTACTCAACTTGTATACTCCAGGAAAATAATAATTTCATTACTTTTAGCTGATGATGTATAAAAGCACCTGGGAAGCAGCAAGCCATTGTATCGTAGCCTTTAGCTCTGGGTCTCCTCCAAAAACACCACATCCCCAATTCCCTGTCGCGACACCATCATCTTCATGATCCTCGTTATCAACTCCTTCCACATAAAAATCTCTGATAAGATTGTTAGCAGGCTTTTCTCTATTCATCTCAACATCATTTAGTGGAGTTCGGTGTGACTGCATCAGAAACAGTAGAGAACAACAAAAAAAGTTGAAACATTATTTTTCAAAAGCTAATTCAAATTGGCTACAAATGAAAAAAGGTACTAAAGGTTTGTAGGATGATTCCAACCGCAGTAGTTTCTGTACGCAGAAGACCAGAATCTCTGCCGTTTCGGACAAGCTGAATTTCATTATCTCCTTCATCCATGAATATATTCTGGTGCTCCCAAGCCTTGCTACAATTTAAAAAGCCACATAGTGCCTTATTAATTTCCCTGAAAAAAGCAGAAAGAGGAGGAGACATTAAATTTCACGTGGAAAGAGAATAGAAGAGTATAGAAAGAACTTAGTAGCAAGACTCCAAAATGTTGTATAGACACAAACTGTGGATTGTCTGAAAAACCTATGAATCCCCAAAAGAAGGTTTCACATACCTTAAAAGACATATATCTTTAAAGTGTCTCATCTTCGGTGTACATAATGCATCAATTGCAACAATTCTGGTTCTTCGCCTTTTGAAAGGATCCATTGCCTTTTTGTCAATGTACTCACCAGCAAACCGAAACGAAGATGCATACCTAGGTAGAAACAAAAATCATAGAAAAAAAAGGTAAATAACTACAAATAACTAACCTTTCTTCAAAACTTGATAATTTAGATGCCAACTACTATCGGCCATTTCTAAGTCAGCAATACATAGTTATCACCCTTATTTATGAAGCACACCTACAATATAAGCAATAATCTAGACGTACATTTCTTTTACTATTTGTCAACATGCCTCAATCAGGATTTGTACAAACTGATCTGAAACGAGCCTACTGGTATGTAAAAGTATCAAAATACAGAGACTTATCAGCCAATATATTAAATAAACACAGACCAATGCTACAAAACTACCAAATCTCACCCTGTGTAACATGAAAATCTTTCCGCACCAACTATTTCTATAGCTTCATTGTCATCCATCCGAGGCAAGAAAAGCATGCCAGCGATTAATTCAGGGTTAATCATGAAGCGTATCTCTTCCTGGACAAGAATCCAATTGGAAGTCAATGAAAAATCCTAAACCATTGATTTACAATAGATCTTTTGACAAAAAAAATGAACTCAAGAATCATGTATGCTTGTGAAATCTAAAATGTAATATGATCTCAAACCTGCACGCACCCTCTACTTAGGGAACCACCTCCGAGATACTTGTTTGCAAAGTCCACTTCGAGAGCATTGTCAGGTTGATCTTCAATTAACCCAAAAGAGTGAACCTATAACAATAAAGCTGTCAGCAAAAAGTAATGTACAAGCATTTGCAGATTTAATATTACAAGGTACAGAAATCCACAAGCCAATATTTGTCACCTTAAATGCACAAAGAGAAACGTCAGACTTGCTCCAGAAATCAGCATCAGGAGCAGCGGTAATCTTGCGTTCAAATGAAACAATACCAATAGGCACGCAGGAGCAAAACCTTTCAAAGTAATGCATAATACATCTTATCTTGCTTTCTTGACTTTGACTATAACTTATATAAAGGCTTCTGAAAAGCAAGTAAAACTCGGATATCAGACTGTGGGCATACGAAGTCCAAGAATCCAAATGAAACTTACTCAATGCACGGTAGACAAGAATTTTCAGAATTAAAATCTTCACATGCACATGATAGCCAATGAATCATAGAAATATGTGGTTTTTCTCACAACAAGCTAATCCAAGTCTAACTAGTGAACTCCCAATGGAGACTGAGGCCCATATGCGCTCTCTAGCGGATTTGCTTTCTCACTCTCGAGTGTGAATGTCAATAAATTACATATTAAAGGTTCCCTTTCTTTCACATACGTGCTTGATCATTCATGACTTAAGCCAAATGACTGACATTTTAACATTAGGCATTTCTTCCAGACCAGACTAATGTAGGCTTAATCACTATGAAAGGTTTAGAAGAGAAAGCAGAGAGGTAACATACGCAAACAAATGATCAAAGTTGATGACTGGAAGGTGTTTTGCACCTCTATTATCATCCGGAAACAAACAAAAGAAAGAGCATGCAAGAAGAGCTCCAATCAACTCCTGCAATATTGAAGTTCGAACGGACAGGTAAGAAAAGCAAGAATCCATAGAGACTATATCTTCAACAACACAAGGTCATTATCCAGTATGAACACATGTATATTCAACACAAGGTCATTATCCAGTAAGAAAAGCAAGAATCCATAGAGACTATATCTTCAACACACAAGGTAATCATCCAGTAAGAACACATGTATATTCGACGTAATTTCCTCCCCATAAATCACTACTCAAGAGTCAGGAATAGAACCAAAAAAACACCTTTAGCTCAAATGTAGGAGATAGCACTTTGTATCAATACCTGGCTGAGGAAAACAATGCCAGCTTGTTGGGAATTTAACAAACGAAGACCGGTTTTGATTCCACTAACAATATTATCAGCATTTTGGAAATGCACTTCTAACAGAGATGGAAACTGTAGAAGTAAGCTCGCCAATGCTGGGATAATCTCATCGAACCATCTCTTTGATTCTTTCTCATCAATCAACTGCGAGTACCAAAAACTTAGTTCCACTACTCAATTCGATTTGAAGATACACTCAAATCCAAAAGCAATCACCATAAAGTTAAAAAGAGATAATTACTTCGTCAAAGAGAAATGCGTAGCCATTAGAAGCAGATGGCTCGAGAGTAGAGAAAGATAAGGATCGTCTCATATCGAAAATAGCTTGCCGTAGAACCTCTCCTGAGTCAACTTGGCTGTGAGATGGTCCTTCAGACATTGCCTTTAACGCCTCCACCACACGCGGCGGCCAATACAGCGACGACGAACGAATTACAAGTGGAAGGTACGGAAGAATTGAGTTAAGATCTTCGCGATTCTCCATTTTTCGATTTTTCTAATCTCACAGCTGTTCTCAATTGCTTTTGAAACAGGTTTACGAATCGCTTCTGCGACAAGATTCTGCTGCCGCTAGAAGATACTCAAGTCCCGGAGTAAAAAATCTAAAAAAGTCAAGAGTGCGAAGGCGAAAGGCAAACCGGTTTTGTAGAACCGGGAAGTTGGAACTTGAACCATATCGGTAATGTATTGGTTTAGTGGCAATAACATCCTCGTTAGCTATCTGGTTAACTCATTTTAAGTTAAAAGCCAGTTTCGAGTTATTTCACACTCACCAGTTTGGAATCTTGATACAGACAACGAACGTATTGACGGAAAACGCTAAAAGAAAGTGACTGGAAAATAGAAGGTGTGTGTAACATAACATTTATTTTTTTCTAACGTGTAGGAAACGGTGGCTCACTATGGAACCCACAGCGTAGACTTTGACTTATCAACGCTTACATAGTCAAGTCAATAACAAAATTCGCTATATCAATAATACAGTTTTGCAACTTTCTATATTCACATTTTCTACTTTATTATTTTCCCATAAAACTTCCTGGAAGAATTTAAATCAAAAAAAAAATGTACAATTTAGCCCATTTCACAGGTCAGGATTATCAGTTTTTATAATGGTTTTTTCTTCTTTAGACTTTAATTAAAAACAGAACTCTTATTAAGAATATACAAATAATTCAAAAAGTATACGCTGAATCAATGTTTCTCCAAAACCATTGATAACTAAATATCATAATATAAAATACAATTTTGTTAGGAGATCTTATGTAAGAATTCAGTAATCTATCATTAATATCAAACTAATCAAATAAAATACTAGCAATAGAAAACCCCATTTTTTCGATATGAAACCGGGGCTTGGATGGATCCCTTGAACAAACCATAAATTTTTCAAACTGTTAATTTAAGTTTACCAATTATATGTATAAGTGTATAACAATATTAAGAAATTAACTTGTGAATATATTTTGTAACTTTATTTTTTTTGGGTCAAATATATTTTGTCACTTCAAAAATAAAGTTTTAGAAGAAAAAAAAAACCACGAAACACGTAAAGATTTCTCAATAGATTAGTACCAGTTGCTGACCATAAATAGACAGAGTGTAGACTCCGACAACATCCACAAGAAGAAACTTTCTCTAATTAAAATGGCTGTTCCCACGGGAAGCGCCAATCTCTTTCTCCGGCCTCTCATCCTCGCCGTTCTCTCCTTTCTTCTTCTCTCTTCATTCGTCTCCTCTGTTGAGTGGCTCGATATCGATTCCTCAGATCTCAAAGCTCTTCAGGTCATCGAAACAGAGCTCGGAGTCAACAGTCAACGTTCTTCGGCCAGTGATGTCAACCCTTGCGGTCGCCGAGGAGTTTTCTGCGAGAGACGGCACTCTGCCACCACCGGAGAATACGTTCTCCGTGTCACGAGGCTCGTCTACCGATCCAGGAGCTTGACGGGGACTATCTCTCCGGTCATCGGAATGTTGTCGGAGCTCAAGGAACTTACTTTGTCTAATAACCAGTTGGTCAACGCTGTTCCGGTGGATATCTTAAGCTGTAAGCAACTTGAAGTTCTTGATCTTCGGAAAAATAGATTTTCCGGTCAGATTCCGGGAAACTTTTCTAGTTTGAGCCGTCTTCGAATCCTTGATCTCTCTTCGAACAAGTTATCCGGGAACTTGAATTTCTTGAAGAATCTACGCAATCTGGAGAATCTCTCTGTTGCAAACAATCTCTTCTCAGGCAAAATCCCGGAACAAATTGTGTCGTTCCACAATCTCCGGTTCTTTGATTTCTCCGGAAACCGGTATTTGGAAGGTCCGGCTCCGGTTATGAGCAGTATCAAGCTTCAGACATCTCCACATCAAACAAGACACATTCTTGCTGAAACTCCAACTTCAAGTCCCACGAACAAACCCAACAACAGCACTACATCAAAAGCTCCAAAGGGAGCTCCAAAACCAGGGAAGTTGAAGAAGAAGAAGAAGAAGAGCAAGAAGAAGAAAGTAGCGGCATGGATCTTAGGGTTTGTCGTTGGAGCCATAGGAGGAACAATCTCTGGGTTTGTCTTCTCGGTGTTGTTCAAATTGATTATTCAAGCAATAAGAGGATCAGAAAAACCACCAGGTCCTTCCATATTCAGCCCATTGATCAAGAAAGCTGAAGATTTAGCTTTCTTGGAGAATGAAGAAGCGTTAGCTTCTCTGGAGATCATAGGAAGAGGAGGTTGTGGAGAAGTTTTCAAAGCTGAACTACCAGGAAGCAATGGGAAGATCATAGCTGTGAAGAAAGTGATCCAACCGCCTAAAGACGCCGATGAACTAACAGATGAAGATTCCAAGTTTCTGAACAAGAAAATGAGGCAAATTAGATCCGAGATCAACACAGTCGGCCATATCCGGCACCGGAATCTTCTCCCATTGTTAGCACACGTGTCAAGACCCGAGTGCCACTACCTCGTTTACGAGTACATGGAAAAGGGGAGTTTGCAAGATATATTGACTGACGTACAAGCTGGAAATCAAGAACTAATGTGGCCAGCGAGGCACAAGATTGCTTTAGGTATAGCTGCAGGGCTTGAGTACCTTCACATGGATCATAACCCACGAATCATTCACAGAGACTTAAAGCCAGCCAATGTTCTTCTTGATGATGACATGGAAGCCAGAATTTCAGATTTCGGACTGGCAAAGGCAATGCCAGATGCAGTCACACATATTACAACCTCGCATGTTGCAGGTACTGTGGGATACATAGCACCAGAGTTTTATCAAACCCACAAGTTCACAGATAAATGTGATATCTATAGTTTTGGAGTGATTCTTGGGATTCTGGTGATTGGGAAGCTTCCTTCAGATGAGTTTTTTCAGCATACTGACGAGATGAGTCTGATAAAGTGGATGAGGAACATAATAACATCGGAAAATCCTAGCCTTGCGATTGATCCGAAGTTGATGGATCAAGGATTCGATGAACAGATGCTTCTGGTTCTGAAGATCGCCTGTTACTGTACTTTGGATGATCCAAAACAGAGGCCGAACAGTAAAGATGTCAGGACCATGTTGTCCCAGATCAAGCACTAGTGTTTCAATATGTATTGTTTGCTTCTATCTATATTTCCTAGATTCCTGTTGCATACGAAATAACTATGAACACAATCTTGGCAGAAATTTGTAATGGCGACTGTAAAATTTAAATGGATTTCAATTATGATTATTGCTCTAAACATAAATCATCAATCTACTATAAGAATCTTAGCTATATACATAACGGAAAAGAACACTTGATTAACAACCTTAAAATGACAACACATTACATGTTTGGTTACTTGTCTTCTCTATATGCAGCCGGTGAGAATCTCCCTCAAATATTCTAGCTGTTCATGACTGCCTTCATGTTCTTCCCACTAAAAATAATAAAAACAAAGTCAACACATGTTCAGTATGTACTCCTGATTGAGATGGGAAAACATATCAATTATGCAAGAGCATGTGAGATCTTTTTACTATTGAACAGAACAAGTATTCTAAAAATGGAGACAATTTCTTATCCTAGCAACTCAATTTTATATCAGTTTCCATTTTTCAACGTTATAGACCCACCTCTTGAAGAGACAGAGATACCACTTTCCATCCAGCAGCAGCAACATATCGCCGCTTCAGCATTGTATGCCCTAATGGTAGTCCTGTAGAACACAAGAGTCGAAATGATCATTAAGTTTGGGTTGGCTCCACCAGACACCAATATATATTAAGAAACAGAGTGATGTCACTTACCAGAGTTTCTTGAAAAATGAGTTGGCCCGTCGATTTCTAAAGCAACTTTCTTCTCGACCAGAGCAACATCCACGGTGTAGCCATCCACATCATGTTCTTTAGCCCAATCAAGCCCTGTACTTATAAGAAGGCGTCCAACTTCTTTCTGAAACGATGAGGTTATTTTCTGATTGAATCTTTTGGTTTTTCCTGCGCGGCTTATTTTTTCTTCGAGTTCTTGACAAAGTGACAACTGAAGGTGGGGGCACTCAAGCTTCAAGCACTGATTCACAAGATACACCTGAGAAGCAAACATGACATCTTCCCTATACTGTTCTGAAAGCCTTTGCTCCTCCAAGGTGGTTAAAGTATTCCATATATTGGCAAAGAAAGGTCGCTCCACTTGCCCAAGAACAGCATAAGACCATGCTATGTTTCCAAGCTGGTCCCTGTTAAAGCTAAGTGCTGGAGATCTTGAAACATCATCGCTTACTTCAGCATCCACTACTTCATCAGAGTTTGTTATTTCTTTCGTCAAGTAACACTTGAACTGGTCACTGCTTTTGAATGCACTATCCAAAGATTCAAGCAAAGGATCAGCTGGCTCATAAAGTGAGGCAAATGACCACAATAGTTGAGCAATCTCTTGACCCTTAAAGGTATTGATAATAGTAGATGCCCTCTTTGACAACTCAGCAAAGAGTTCTGGAGCAGAATGCCGCATGGAAGCAAACGCCCCAGCAATATTAGCAACATTCTGAGAATTGAACTCACCCACCTTTGATGTGGCAACTTCTGCAACCCTATCCATCTCTGTCAAATATAGCAATTCACCTCCAATTTTGGATAATGCCCAAGAAATATTTGAGATGCCTTGAGCTGAACATTCTGGTAGACATGTCATTGCAAGAGCAACAAGCATTGACATCTCTCTTTGCCGAGCAAATGCAAGCCTACGAGTTCTCATCATTGAAACTTTCTCCATATTCTTGGCAATTCGGTGAAGTGCAGTAGCAATATTTAAAGGAGACAAAGGTGATGGACTTAAACCTTTGGCAACAGCCATGATTGTCTCAGCAGTTACTTCCAATACCTCTTCAGCAGTCTGTGCTTCTATTATAGCTTTGTTCAGGTTGATTTCCTTCATACGATCAGAAGGTCCTGAAAACTGGGATAGCCTCTGAGCTAATTGCTCCTTCATCTTCTCCTTCTTTTCCTCAAACATTCCACCAGCTAATGAGCTAACTCTCTTCCGTAGATCCCCCATCTTATCCTCCACAAATCCATCTTCAAAATCCAAATCTTCGTCCTCGGTATCAAAATCATCTTCTGGAATACTTTTACTTTTGACCTTGTCTTTCTTTACAATGACTTTCTTGCTCTTTTTCTTTTTCTTCTTCTTCAATGGCATCACCTCCGCCATTCTAGAAGATAACCCTCTTGCCTCAATCGATTTAAGTGCAATTTTCCTTGCCCTTACACACCAATCCATCCCTTCAGTGTCCTCAAGCGCTTTCGAATTCTTCTGCTTTTTCCTCTTCTTCGGAGGTTGAATATCCAACGGATCAATCTCCCCGAGAAACTCTGCTTCCCAGTCCCCATCATCATCCTCTTCTTCCACTTCTTCCTCCGAGTTACCAATCACAGACGCATTCTGAAGCAACACCAAGACAATATGTGAACACTCAAGCTTAGAATTCACAGATAAATTTGTTTCTGCAACCTTATCCAAAAGGACCAAAACCTTCCACATCATGAGTCACATACAAATGAAGACTAAATCAATAAAAGCAACCACAACAACTCCTCATTCACATACTTATATGAAAATTTCAAGTATCTCTGAAATGAAAAGGAAAAAAAAAAAACGAAATTTCTGAGAACTAACCACGGAAAAAGGAAGGTGCTTGAGAGAGTCCGTACGGCGATGCAAGGAACTCCTCTGTGCTAGAGGACCAACAAATCGATACTTCTTATTAGAAAGAGGCAAAATCCCTGGAATTGACGTAAGAGCGAGTCAGGATATAAAGCTGGGTTGATTGACTAAGAAGAGAAGAGGAAATGAAATGACGACCTGATGCGAAAGAGGAGGAGGAGAGAGAAATATGGAGATTTCGGTGGTTGTGGTTAACGATACGGTGGCGTGTCTCCGGCGGATTGAGACAGAAGCATCGCCGGAATGGAACTACACACTCCATCTTCTTCTATCTGAGAATTTTAATGGCAGTGCTGTGATTTTTAACAGAGAGTGGGTTTTAGCTAAACCCTCTTGCTAGCTTAGCGAGTTTGCTTTCAAACCAAAGCACTAATAAAAGATGTCCATTAATTATCTTAGTGATCCCTCAAAAATCGCCTTATTATAGAACATGCCCACTATTTTGTTTGGATAAATAAATAATTTTAGATATTACTATCATGATTTAAATTGATAAAACTAATGAAAATAGAGGTAAAAAACTCAAACTCTCAAACTATGCCACCATGCCCAAACTATGCCACCATGCCTTTTGCCACTAATCTACATTAATAATTTTGCTAAAAATATGGCTAATCTTGTATATAATCAAAAAATAGCCGCAAACAGAAGTTTTATTAGCTTAGTCTCGTCGACGGCTTTGATCATACACATATGGAATCAAGTACTAATCCGAAGTGCACAAACCTCAACATTCATTTTTTGTCAACAATATGCATTTTGTGAATCTAAATTCAGATGGTAATACAACGAATCAACGAAAATACTAATACAAATCATTATATTAGTAAGTAGTGTTTTTTTAATGTTAAATTATATTTAAAGGGGAAAAAAAATTGTAGATCCACAAATTATCCTAATAAGGACCAAATGTAGCACTGATTGGTTTTTTGATATTCCTTTTGTGTCAAATTCAAAATTTTACAAATCCAATTACATTAACACATATAATATTCATTACATCATGTGTATCAAAAACGAGTATACCATGTACGATATGAATCAAAACTCTATCTATACACAATGTAAATTTTAAGTGATAAAAAGCAAAGAACCCCAAACCAAATGAAAAATTAAAGGAATCATAAAAGAGGAGAAGCTTCTTGCTTCATGTGACAGAAAAAAAAAATTTGAAAGAAAAAATTGAAAAGCTTCCATTTCTGTAATATATGGAAAATTCGTGGCTTAATTAATAAATTATAAAAGATTCTCAGCTGTTGTAACCTTCTATGAGACAGAGAAGTTTCTCTCCGACGTTTCTCTTCCTTTATTCCGGCAATGTCTGGAATAAGAAGTGAAAATCAGATCGCTGGCGGAGAAGCGGCGATGGATCGACGTCGGAGAGGCTAATGTTACCGCCGTGGAAGGATTGCGAAACATCTTCCACTGAGAAAGGAATGCTGAAACATGCATTGAGAGTAATTAGGGAGAGAAACTGAGAAGAAAGCGAGAATTTTGTTTTTTGCGTACCTTGAATCGACGTCTAGCAAGAAAGAAGGGTAAGTCATGTTCGCTGAATCTTCCGTCATTAGTTTCCTCATCTGATTGATCACCTATTATCGGCACAAATCGTTGGATCATGAGCCCAATCTTAGTTTTGTGTAATTTGGATACAATCCTGGTTCATGGTGTTTGAAGAGAATTTCTGGAGTTAGTTAGGTTGATCCATTACTTACCTCGGGGGAGAGTCCTTGAGTTCCGTATTTGTCGTCCCAAAACATAGTCCCGATTCGATATACTTGTGGAATGCTTAGTACCTGAGCAACAAATCAACAAATCAGGGGACAGTGACTGGAAGTAGAAATGTAGGATGGTTTAGTTATGCCATCTTGTCATTCTCTAGATGCTTTTACTTTCATAAGATCTTTCACCCGTTTGCTCATGTATCCAACTGTATAGTGTTTCAGGAGTAACCACTAATAGATAATTGTGTCATATTAAGATCCTTCTATATGCTCTGCAGAAATTTTTGGTTTAAGGTCTTTACCGGGCATATCTCTTTTGCGATTTCGTCCAATGATTTCTGTGTCTTTTGATGTGAGACCTGTAGAGTGATAGTGTATATCAAATATCGAATTTTGTTCACTAGTTTTGTACTTTAACCAACAGATATGGTTCGATGCTATACCAGAAACATCACTGCTTGCCTTATGTGTTGAAGTTCATCCCATGGTGATCGTGTTGCCTGTAGGAGACAAAAAAGAACAGAATTATGTAAGTTAATCTCTTTTGTCTTATTTTTCATCTTTGCATGATTTGGTTATTAATGCTTTATAGCCTACCTCGTCATCTGCCTTCAGGCACCATTGCTCTAATTCATGCAAGCCCATTTTTAGGTATTCTCCATTGCTAACTGAACAACACTCTCGGCGAAGCAACAAACTGCCAGAAGATAAACTTTACAAGTCAAGCTACGTCATAACCAAACATAGGTACTTGTGTCCTATGCGATATATTTTTGTACCTATTAAAGAGCTGCACATTGATGTACGAGAAAACCTGATGGAAGAGTTTTCTTGTGATCATAGATGGGACCTGGAGATCATTAAGGCTCAGTCAAGAAACAGGAAAAGACAAATTTAAGCTTGAGCTGGAAATCTTCGAAAGTGCATTGTTTTACATGGTTCTCTGCCATAAAAGTCAAGGTATGTTCAAGCTTGTTGACAATGTTCTGCCACTGTACATATGATGCTTGTTGCTTGGCAATTGTGGTCAAGTGGATGCTTTTAGTCACATCTCGCAAGGTTTTGGCTCTTGTTGGTCTTGGTGCCTGTTACATCTCACATATAACACATTATTAACATACGCGATTAGCAAAACTTTAAGATGAGTTCCATATTAACTTGATGAATGATGTACTAACATGGATACAGAGATTTAGTAATGGATTTATCTCTTTCTTTAATTTGTCTCGGATCATTCCATATGTTTTCTCAACGTATGCTGCTAAGTGTTGCTTGAATAGTAAAGCCGGATATTTAGCTTCGACCATCTGTTGGTCATTTGGTATTCCAGCCATCCCACTGTAACCGCTGGATGTTTCCAATCCCACTGAAGATGGTTGCATTCCCTACAATGTTGTTACCAACTATTACTGAGGCTCTTAAAAAATGGATTAATCGGAGGTTCACTTTACCAAGCTTACTTGAACCAATCTCCCAAATAGTGTAGCATGGGATGATCTGTTACGTCTTGAAGCCGCATTATTTGTATTGCTGAACTTGAGTGTAGATTGGAGAAGATATAAGAGGGTAGAGCTTGTTGTGAGCCAATAAGCTAGTTCCCTTGTGTCATCTTGGCCCTTCTGGACCAAAATTAGTATAACTTGAATATAAAGTTCGGGTTTCAGAGGGTTCAGATACTACTTTCATAGTCATTGCCTTTAAATTATTACCTCAATGGACGATCGAATCTTATGAACAATTCTATCAAATATGTTTGTTTTCTCTGCTTCAAATAATCTCCATTGAAGTAATGCCTTGTACACTATCCAAGCTGCCACAGATTTTTCGTTATCAAACCTTCTCTCGTCGGTGAGGCATTTCATAAGCACCTCATGGCTCTCCTGTCCAGTAATAGTAATTATTATTTGTTCTGTAGTGAAACAGATATGGAAATATATTTTGCTTGCTTTTGTTGGTTATCAACTTATAGCTCTTTAGTACAAACAAGTTCTCGAATAATACCTGTTGCCTATCTGTTAGAGACCCTTGTTTTGCTAACACATTGATTGGATTCCTTGGCTCCTGAAACAAATAGCAAGGGATGAGAAACTGTAGAGTACTATTTCTTAATTGGGCTAACAAGATATCGTACCTTTGTTGCCTGAATCTCTTTTGTTTGATGTTCATTTTCAAGATTCTGCACAGTTATATTACATTATTGCAAATTGTTATATACATAATTCTTGACTTAGAAAACTTTATGTTGACGGAAGTTTTGCACCTTTTCAGACGCAAAAACTCTTGCAGGAGGCATTGTCTTTTCTGCAGACTCTGTCTGTCTTCGAAGAGTTTCATTTTCTGACTCTAGAATTGCAACCTTATCCTTCAGGCTGATAAGAGGTTTATTTTCTTTCAGATATACAGTGATATCAGATACAATTTCATATTTTTATTTCATCTTTTATAATTTAGGTCGACTAAAAATTTTAAAATCCATGCAGCTATGCCTGATAGAAGAAAAAGAATCTACTAGGCTGAGAAAACTGCTCAGCTCACAGGACCGTACCTGTTTAACTCTCCAATCTCTTCAACGCTTGTTGAAGCGGCCAAAGCCTGCTGACGCAAAACCTGATTTTCGGATTCAAGGTTTGACAGGTTCGTATGTAATCTGGAATTTACAATCAATACTCATGAACTCTGACTGTAGAACAGAAATATGATTACAAATGCCTTAAGCAATTAGTAAATGTATACCTTTCGATGATTTCTTGAAATTCGACGGCCTTTGATTTTGCATCTTCTGCTTCAGTTACACTTGCCCTGCTATCATTCTCAAGTGCAAAACATTTCACTTCAAACTCCTTAATTTTTCCTTTTAATTTAGCTACCTCAACCTACATTTTGAAGATATTGTATCAGGAAAAGTATCTGCTAGTTAGTGGAACTTGTAGCTCAAACTTACCTCCAGTTCATTGTTTTGACTGTTCAGTAACTCCAGTTGAGTGTTATCTACAACTGGAACCTCTTTGATGATTGGTGGAGCTTGTTCAATGGCTAATTTTGCTGCTTCTTTGTCTCGTATGATTGCAGCGTAGGCTTCATCTAGCTTCTCTTGCAATTCAGTTAAATTATTTTGTAGTTTTGCGATTTCTTGTGCTTTGGCGTCTTCGAGATCAGCCTAATGACACAATTAAGCATGGGCTTCATTTGGAACTTTTCCAAGGACCAGTTTCTAATGTTGTTGACAATACCTTTTGATTCTTCTCTAATTCGAGACGCCAGGTTAGCTCTTCCACACGTTTCTCTAACTTGTCCTTGGCTTCCTTTAGTGCCCCAGTTTCTCTGGCAGCCTTTGTTGGAAAGATTAATTGTTACTTGTTAGTAACTTAGACTGAAGCAGTTTTCTAATTTTGCATTCCATTGCCTGCCTCGTGGACAGATTAGATTGATTCTTATGAGATTAATCACTCAAAGTGCCCTCTTATCAATGAAACTTACCATTCTGAGATTTTTTAGCTCTTTTCGAGCTACTTTAGCTCTCCATAGACATTGTAATGCTAATGTTGCTTTTTTGTGCTTCTTATAAGCTTCATGAACTTGGTGTCTTCTCCATTCCCTCTGTTAGAAGATATGTCATTAAGATTTGTCATAAAATTTATCAAAATCATCATCACCGTACTATCTAATCCTCAGAAAAGTAGGAATAACCATATTGTTTGACGTCTGATTAATCAAGCAAAAGTTATTAAAATCTTGATCCCTTATGCGTGAAGAGTAATCCAAATTTTGAAATAAGAATGGTTACTGCTTTTGAATATAACTAGTTTCAGATTATAGAAGACAAGTCCGGAGACATATGATATTTTGATAGAGAAATAAGAAGTGTGATTAAATAGTCAAAATCTAGTACCTGAATTATAATTGCTGCCTTTGTTCTTCTTCTGTGTCTATGCTTGTTTCGAGCAGACATTGTCCGTAAACCAGTCTGAATAACTGTTGCTGATGCCTGGAGCTTAGTATAGTTTTTCCTTGCTCTGTGAGCACGAATGTTCTTTTGGATACAAATTGAAGCAGCTTCTCTTCTCATGTTTTGATACAACTTGCGAGCAAGTTTTGCTACATAAGCAATGCACATGACACAGTTAATTTAAAGATTACTGTTACCTGGCTGAAATTTGAATCATTCTGTGACATTATATCAGATTAGGCTGCTCTATTGATTTAAAGTATTAATTCATAGCTGTGTGTTGGGTAGGGTGTTACTATTGAGACATTGGTAGAAGAATAAAACCTCTCCAAAGTTTTTGCATATAAATTGTAGCCCTTTTCTGCCCAAGGAACTCTTTTCTTGTCAGATAAGTTCTGATCTGCCTCTGAATGAGTTTAGTGGCACCAGCCAAGACCTCGGTTCTTCTTGCATCTAGTTCAGCCATCTGTCCGGCCCTAAGAAATATCTTTGTTTTCCCTATCTGAATATGAATAATCATAATGCAATCGTAGATTACACTGTTAGGATTGAGTTTCTTTATTCTTTCATATCTGACATTCTTGTATTCTGATTTTGACATACCTGGTAGCCTTTTAGACCCATCTTGTTGCAGATCGAAGCACATGCGGATTTTTCGTCGGATCTGTCAATAGATAATGTAATTTTCTCAATGTTGATTGGATCAGGATAATAGCATACAACTAATAACCTGTGTTCTAGATTTTTATTTATTGAGTATTTTTACCCCTCTGGAACGTCTGTTGCTAGCATCACAAAACGATCTAGGAATTCATCGAAAGCTCGTTTCGTTGGATAACCAGCACAACTGATTCTTATAGCTTCCAGTACACCCTGTTCACTTATCCAGATACGGTATTAGTAAATATCCTGGTGGGAAAACATGAACTTGTTTAACTAGGAAACCTGAGGCTTTAGGCTTACTCCGCATCTTAGTTGGTTTAGGACGTTGTCGTTCTCAAAAATTCCGGGCTTCAGAACTGCATTTGGTTTCACACATCTAATATAATGGGGCTCTGTTGTGTTCAGCGTCTCCATTAGAGCTTGGAGTTGTTGCTGGGGGTAGGTTAGGTCAGGAATCAAGATCTTGAGCAATGTGCAAATGATATACTTACTAGTGGCTTACCTTGAAACGGGTCCCTATGGATGAAAATTTGGACTGCTTTGATGCGTCTTCTGGAAGTGGTGGAAACAAATTGGCGACAAAAGAGCACTTAGATGCATCTAGCAAAGCTTGATGTTCTGCCACAACATAATCCTTGTTTTTGTCAAGAAATTGCTCTGCTGAGTACGTAACCTGGAGACAGAAAAATGTGCTTAGTAACTAGCTACTGTATTTACTTCAGTTTAGCGTCTAAAATTGTGTTTGTCTCACATCTCCTGCATAGTGGTTGACAGTGAAGGCTGTTTGGGCAAGCTTAGGTTTGCTGAAACGCTTGTGTCCCTTATATGTTTGATACATCTTCTGTGCAAACGTCTCATGAGTCGACTTGGGAAACATGCTGCAAGGGTGAACCTTATGATTATGCCTAGAGGAGCCAGTTTTACTTCTTACTATGGATTAGTATTGTGAAACTGTCCTTCCCCTAAAAGTAGGATTACACTTACCATGCTTCATCAAGTAGGGCAATTATGCCTCCTGGTTTCTGAAAAGAAGAAGATGTCATTGATAATTTTTTGTGCTTGTACATGTTGTGGAGCCAATGTCATCCATATAAATGATGTTAGTTGCATAGTTTATACCTTCTCAATAAGATCTAAGACATCCTGGTTATCAACAAATTCAACATAGCTCCAGTTTATTTCCTCCCTCGTGTATTCCTCTTGCTCCATCTTGAATACATGCTGCAGAGAAAACATTGTTTCATGTGAAAGTTGCTTGCAATGTGAACAGGTTACAGTGATTTTACTTTCTACCTGATTGAAATGCTGTTGTAACTTCTCATTTGTGAGATTGATGCATAGCTGCTCAAAACTTTGAAACGAATAGTGATATTAGATCGTAAGTTTTATGTGTACTCATCATTCAGGTTTATACTTTCTGTCAGGTCTACCTGTTGATCTTGAAGCTTTCAAAACCATAAATGTCGAGGACTCCGATCAAGCTTTTAGCATCCGGGTCTTGACCTATTGAACTGTTGATCTTATCTACAATCCTGTCATTATTGATTAGTGCACATGTCACGGTGGGAGATTGCTCAAACTGAGAACTATTTATTTAGAGTCCTGAAGGAAAACCATGTTAAAGGTGTGTTCGGTCTCTCCTATAATGTGTATGCAGTTTGTTCGGTCTCTCCTATAATGTGTATGCAGTTTCTATTTTACCTCTGCGCCATTATAATTCTTGTGGAAGGCAGAGCAGCTTTTGCCTAATGATTGTTAGAATATTCATTTTTGTTTCAGGGGTTGGATTTACATACCAGTCAAACAGCCTGGAGTACACTGTCTTGGCTAAAGCATCACGGTTTGAGGCTGCCGATTCTGGATCAAGCGGCTTTGTAATGTTACCATCCGGAGTGACAATAACACGCTTGCAGAGTGAATCTTCCATCATCTTCTCATTGCACCTACGTCAAGTGAAAGATTGAAAATTAGTCAGCATTTCCATTGGAAAATGCAGAATTTCGAGGTCTAGTGGTAAGATACATGAGTAATTCTGCTGCTGTTTGAAGATGATATCTTGACTTATCATCCCTGAGTTTTGAAGAATCTGCTTCTTCTCCTTTGATAAAATTGACATTCCCAAGGTGGAGGATCGCAGCTACAACTCGGAATATGGCATCCTAAAGTTGAAGTTTCTCTGGTTAGTATTTGAAATTTCTACAACCATATCTTTAGAATGAGAGTCATGAGACAAACCTGTGCCTCTTGTCCAATGCCCACAATGTCCATGGCATTTCTGGTCTCTAAATACTCTCTTGCATCATCTACATTGGAAACCTCGTAGCAGTTCGTCTGGTTTAGATAGTGGAACGTCCTTGGATCTCCTACCTTGAATTTCTTAGCTTCCTGAAAATCAAACATATATTTAGAATTGTCTGGCCAATAATTGTTCCAGCTCTTTTGCTTTCAGCATTGTTACTGAAGACTTACCTCAGGCGGTGCTGCACAGAGCATGTAGAAGCAGTGATAGTTCCTCTCTGGGTCTGAAACTTGGCAAACACGAGACCGTTCAAGAAGATAAGTGCGGATGGCAGCTCCAGATATTTTCCCACGCTTGTCAAATTGGATCTCAACAAATTTTCCAAACCGACTGTCGGAAACACACAATATTACAAACGAGTCAAAACAAAAGATGCCAACAGAAAAAGGAAAAATATGTCCACAGTAAGTGTTTCATAGACACCACCTTGAATTGTTGTTTTTCACAGTTTTGGCGTTTCCAAAAGCTTCGAGCACTGGATTAGACTATAAATAGAAAAATTTAGAATGGTGGAAGCTTGTTCGACGCAGATAAAAACTCAGAGCAAGTAACTCACCTCTAAAACTTGTTGTTCAACGCTTCTCCCTTCGGTATCTGATCTGCCTCCCATGAATGCAAGATATCTCATGAGCATTTTGGTTGTCTCTGTTTTTCCAGCTCCGCTCTCTCCACTAACCAAAATGGACTGGCTTCTTGCCTCATTAATCATCGCCCTAGTATAATGGAAGCTTTTGGTAAGCTAACTTCTTTACAGTAACTGCTTAAAAGTCTACTCATGGATTAACAACTTTTACCTGTAACTGGTGTCTGCAACAGCAAACAGATGCGGACTTAGCTCTCCAAACGCAGCTCCTTTATATTGCTCCATCATATGGACACTATACAAATGCGGAAGTCTTTGGAATGGATTCACCGCAATCAAGATGTTTCCGGTGTAAGTCTGCGCTATTCAAGAGTTTGCAATTAGATAATCACAACTTCGACTTTCAAAAGTTTGATAAATGGAATGTTTTAGATATCAAAAGTCTTAAATTACTGACATATATCTCGTTTAATGCAAAACGGCAATCGAGATTGTGGAGTACCCCTGGCTCATGGAGGTAAGCCAGTTTAGTCATGTCGTCAACTCCTGCAGGCGGAGCCTCTGTATCCTTTGGATAGATACTAGAAATACTAGCAACAACCTGTAATAATATAATCTATTCTCAAAATTCTTCTAGAAAAATCTGTGAATCTTACTGCAAAGGTCCATGGTAAAAATATCATAATCTTTTCCATTTATTGTGGTTTTATATGTAATGAATATTAGTTTCTTACTGTTTTCCCGTTTGCAGTGACTATTTTGGCATTGGTGCCTTTGATTTCAGTCACTTCTCCACTGATCCATGCGAGTTCTGGATCCTCGACCCAGACATGTGATCCGAGTGTGATATTTACAGGAGTCCCCTAACATTATTTATCAAAGAAAGCTTTTCAATAGTCACAGTAAGAAGAAAAGATAGTATATGCAACAGGAGGTTAATGGGGAGGCTTACCATAACTCAAGCTCTTCCAAGCTCTTACACTGAGAATCTGCAGCAGTTGGAGAACAGAGAGATAGATCAAAAGAAAAGGTAAGAAGAAAGAGATGAATCATAAAAAAATAGGCGACTCTGAATCAGAAGATACTGGAGATTCTTAACTTAGAAAGTGACTTTTCCCTCACCTAGTCACCTCTCGTCTCCACTAAGTCTCTTAACTCTTTTTTGCAGGTTTTAGAGCTTAAGATGCAGTAAAGGCGGCGGCAAATCAACTTCTTTCAGATATTCTCTCTTAGGTCATTTGCTTTGAAAACCATGCATTCCATAGAAAACTGTTTGGTGTAAGGTCACACTCTTCATATGTTTCTCCTTTTCAAAGCTTTATGATGCTTCCTTTTGAGTATGAATGGGGTCCTCGTACGTTGAACAAAATGTGAAATCTCTGCTTTTAGAACAATAAAGTTGTCTGCTTTACATTTTGATATTGCTACTGCACCAACTTTTCTCTTGATCGGCCATGGCCAGGTACTGTTTCGCTGTGAAAGTGAACTTCTTTCCTCTTTTTCATTAAAAGACAATAGTGCCCTTTACGTTTGTTTCCATCTCTTACTGCAGAGCCAAAAGGCCTTTCACCAATGTGTGGTGCTTAAACTTGAAGTCATCACCTTAAAAGTGTAGACTTTGTCAAATCTTATAGAAAGTTACATATTTTTCCATTTATTTATTTTCTGGGGTGTGTGAAGGTAATGGCCGGTGGAGAATCTCCGGTGGCGGTTAAGGCCGGTTTCTGAGACTGGACCATTTGGATTAACTTTTCCAGCTAGGTTTGGCTTTCTTTTCCCTCTCTTTTTTTATTTATGGTCGAAAGTTTTTATTTTAGTTTTGTTAAGTAATCTTTAAATATTCAAACCTGCATCATTATCTGTCTAATTTCTTGATCCAAGAACATCATGATTACATGTGCAACCCTGTGTTTTAGCCTTTTTCCTTAAATGAAATAAAAATATATCATTGTATCACTAAGGGAGATATTAACTCATCTATCCAAAAAACACTGATATCATGTAGTACTATTATTTGATAACAAGGAAAACAGCATGTAATTGGATTTTATAATCCCTTTATAACAGACTAAACAAGAAAACCAACCAAAATTGACTAATTTCATTTGCAAAAGAGAATACAAAGACAGCTAAATTACTAGTACTTTTCTATTTGACATCAAACATAAAAAAAAACTATAATTAGCAATGACAAAGAAGAAGATTAGAGAAAAAAAAAAAAAAG
>Ga0041059_1000155_pt1 | contig 42888 bp, 33 predicted proteins | sample AraColnosormetaG_FD_56232 | JGI IMG/M metagenome (GOLD analysis project Ga0041059, IMG submission 56232) | Arabidopsis roots microbial communities from North Carolina, USA - Col MF nosort | ecosystem: Host-associated > Plants > Roots > Unclassified | place: USA: North Carolina | collected...
TCCTCNACCTCCAGGAACTCAAGCGGCACCACCACCGCCTCCTCCTCCACCTATGCAAAACAGAGCACCATCTCCACCTCCAATGCCTATGGGAAATAGTGGAAGTGGTGGACCACCCCCTCCACCACCTCCTATGCCTCTAGCTAATGGAGCAACACCGCCACCGCCGCCACCTCCTATGGCTATGGCAAACGGAGCAGCAGGACCGCCTCCGCCACCACCTCGAATGGGTATGGCGAATGGAGCAGCTGGTCCACCACCGCCACCAGGAGCTGCAAGAAGCTTGCGTCCCAAGAAAGCTGCCACAAAGCTGAAAAGGTCAACACAACTAGGAAACCTTTATAGAATCCTTAAAGGGAAAGTAGAAGGGCGTGATCCTAACGCAAAAACCGGCAGCGGAAGCGGAAGAAAAGCTGGAGCCGGAAGCGCTCCAGCTGGTGGAAAGCAAGGAATGGCTGATGCTCTTGCTGAGATCACAAAGAAATCTGCATATTTTTTGCAAATACAAGCCGATATTGCAAAGTACATGACGTCAATAAATGAGCTGAAGATTGAGATCACTAAGTTCCAGACTAAAGACATGACTGAGCTTCTTAGCTTCCACCGTCGCGTCGAATCAGTTCTTGAAAACCTAACAGACGAGTCACAGGTCTGCAACATTTAAACATCTTTTTACCATCACTTTCATATCTAATATCCTCTGTTTTTGTGATTCTTGATTGTGAAAGTGTTCTAAAATTTTTAGGTTCTTGCCCGATGCGAAGGGTTTCCGCAGAAGAAACTCGAAGCAATGAGAATGGCTGTTGCATTGTACACGAAACTACACGGTATGATCACCGAGCTACAGAACATGAAAATAGAACCTCCTTTGAACCAGCTTCTTGATAAAGTAGAACGTTACTTCACCAAGGTAACTACAATACTTTATTTAATATCTTCACTAAGATCCTAATTTCAACTACATTTTGTAACTTAAATATCCAAAACTCAATGATTAATCAAACAGATCAAAGGAGACATTGACACTTTGGATCGAACCAAAGATGAAGAATCAAAGAAGTTCCAGAGCCACAACATCCACTTTGATTTCAATATACTTATTCAGATCAAAGAAACAATGGTTGATATCTCATCAAATTGCATGGAACTTGCATTGAAGGTAACTAACTGCTAATACTATTAAAACAACTTTCCTTTTAACTCTTTTTGTTGTACGAAATCTTATCGTATCAACAATGGATTCACAGGAAAAGAGAGACGAAAAGCTCGTGTCCCCCGATGCAAAGCCGAGTTTGAAGAAGACAGTAGGATCTGCTAAAATGCTTTGGCGGGCATTTCAGTTTGCATTCAAAGTCTACACATTTGCAGGAGGACACGACGATCGTGCTGATTCTCTAACCAGAGAGTTGGCTCATGAGATCCAAACTGATTCTGATCCGAACCCATGATGATTACATCATTCAGATCATCTTCACAAGTTCCCAACTACTACTCCTTTTTGCTATTTTCAACAGCGTAAAATATTTTCCTAAAATGTTCGATATCGAACAATAAAAGAGTTTATGTATATGTATAAGCTTTAACCTATTGTTTTTGACTTTTGAATGTGTATAATTTTTGAGTCTCCCTCAAAAAAATAGGATTTAGAAGTTTCATGGGAGCTCGGAGATACAGAATCTTTTGAGTGAAAAGGCTTTAAGAACCTTTTAAGTCAAGCAAGACCTTTTGTGTTGCCACAATATGTAATATTGTTTTGCTGTTATATATTAAAGTTTTTCTTTCTTTTAACTTTTATTTGTAAACTAAAATGTCTTCATTTAGCACCTTCAATGCCACATCGAAATACACAGATACTATTGTGTCACTAAATAATTTCACATTTTTAATAATCTTCATTCACATGTACATATATAATTATATTCTGCCAAAATTTAATTTCATAAACCAAATTTTATATTTGTTTACAACCAAAGAAACGTGAATAGAGCAAGAACCAAAGAAACGGCGATATTGTGGTCAAACAACCACTCTATCTGATAACAAAAACACGTCCAACATGAATTAATAAATAGTCTCTTATCATATCAATTTTCAGTTCCTATATAATTAAGTTTCACTTTCTTCCTTAATAGCTCTTCAAAACACTTTTTGTCCAAACTCTCTCTTAAAAAATGAAGGTCTCTCCTCGTTTGAACTCAGCCCTTCTCCTATTGTTCATGATCCTTGCCACAGGTTCTTAATTCATACCATCATGATACATCTAAATAAAAACTCATGTCAACATGTAATCATCTACATAATATATTTGCAAGTCTACATAATATGATACATATGGTATCCGTCATTGTATTTTGGTTAACATATTTGATGTATGATTATGCAGAAGCTTGTGGATAAGCCCATATTAATTACATGTTCGAATAATCTATAACGTTTAATTAATGTCTTGTAGTGATGGGTCTGGTCACGGTAGAGGCACGGACGTGTGAAACAAGTAGCAACTTGTTCAACGGACCATGTCTGAGCTCAAGCAATTGCGCTAATGTTTGCCACAATGAAGGTTTTTCAGATGGTGACTGCCGTGGATTCCGTCGTCGCTGTTTGTGCACCAGACCTTGTTGATAGATGATCTATTTATATATAATGAATATATATTATCAAAAACTTAATAATCTTTTCTATGTTTTCTATCTCTTTGATCATTTTCTGACTTTTATCCTAGATATCGTTTGCCCTTGAAACAACAATAAGGAGATCTAAAATCTTTAAGCCCTTTTGGCTTGAGCTTTCGATTATCTACCAAGGTTAAACAATAGTGCCTTTTAGTTACCATTTTCAAATCTTATGACTTTTTATGTATCCAATTAGATTGGACTTACGCATCCAATATAAATAAAACATGATTATGTATAATATCGCATTTTTCTTTGAATAACCAATGGTCCATGAGATTTTATCCCGATATTATTGTTAGCTAAAAAAGTTTATAGTGAATTTTTCTTACCACTAGAGCACAAAAAAGTTGATTTACCAACTAAATAAAATTATCTCTTATAATTTCATTTAGCAATAATCAAAATAATATTCGAAAAGACAAAAGAGCATGTAAAAAGCGTGCGAATGGAAAACAAAAAATTAATAACACGTGTCCTCTTCGTTCACAAGTTTCCTCTTTCCTTAGCACAGTATGTTTTTTGACTTCTTCGCGTCGGCGATATTATCCAGAAACAGTAGTGTCGAAGAAGAAGAAGAAGAAGAAGGAGAGATTCTGAGTTTAGGGTTTTGTTTGTGTTGCTTCGAATTGAGCAGCTATGGCTTCCGTGTTGCTACTTCTTCTGGTGTTCGTGTTTGATCTCATTGCTTTTGGTCTTGCTGTTGCTGCAGAGCAACGAAGAACCACCGTCAGTTTCTCTCTCTTTAATTCTTCAAACATTTCTTGTCAAATTTATTTGATTATTAGTGTGTTTATCTCTCAATTTCACATCTTTGGATCTATCTGCTTAGGATTCTTAAAGTTGGGTTCTTGAATTTTTTTTGGGTTTTGTAAAATTCAATTAGTTTCATAGAAAGCTGAAAGCTTTGGTTCTGTTTTGGTTTGTTTCAAAGAGTTGAGATTTGTCCTGTTTTGTGTTCATTGTGTTGTTGTTCCTGATTTTGTTGCAGTGGCAAATTTCTAGAGAATCAAGAGATTTGAGCTACTGTGTGTATGACAAGGACATAGCAACGGGTCTCGGAGTCGGTTCTTTCTTGGTCTTATTAGCGAGTCAGCTCTTAATAATGGTGGCGAGCCGATGTTTATGCTGTGGAAGAGCATTGACACCAAGTGGTTCAAGATCTTGGGCAATTTTTCTCTTCATCACCACCTGGTAACATCCTCTTTTATTCCTTCACAATCTATGTATTATATCATCAAGTGTTTTGTGTCATATATGAATGTCATGGAACTAGGATGATTGTTGCAGGGTTTTCTTCTTCATAGCACAAGTGTGTTTACTTGCTGGCTCTGTACGAAACGCTTACCATACAAAGTACCGTGTCTACTTTGGTAACACTTCCCCTTCTTGTCGATCACTGAGGAAAGGCGTGTTTGGGGCTGGAGCAGCATTCATAGTGCTCACGGGGATTGTCTCCGAGCTTTACTATGTGACCCTTTCGAGGGCCAAAGACTTTCAACCTTCAAGAGATCCCGGTATCCGAATGAGTAGCCTGTAGAACTTACACCTGCTTTGTAGATTTAGAATAGTTATGTTCATTGTTGTTATCATCTTACTATCTTAGGTCATTGTTGTTATGATTTTAATAGTATGGAGGAAACTAACATTATTTTCAATTTCTTAAAATATATGTACCTATCAAAAACGATAGATTGAAAACAATAAAGAACCATAAAGTTGATATATAATAACACTAATTTAAAATTATTTCTTCTTTTTTTTCCTGTCAAAGAACTAATTTAAAAACTCTAAACAATAAATGTGATATAAAATCTACAATAACACTAATTTAAAAATTATAACCAATAAATTTGATATAAAAATTTACAATTACACCTATTTAAAAAATACGAAAATATCTCTACCTAATTAAAATCAATATATTGGAAAAAGCATAAATCAGATGGCATTAAGTTAAAGGATACAAAATGTTTAGATAAAAAGTATCTAAAAATTCATTTGATAGAAAATCTTCAATAACATTAATTTCGAATTTCCTAAAATATCATTATCTAATTAAAACTGATAAACTGGAAGAGGATTAAACAAAAGCGATGTCATTAAACTTAATGATACAAAATATTTATATAAGAAAATCTAAAGATATTTACTTCTTTAAAAAAAAAACTCATCAACCCTTATAAATATAAAAGATTGAACTCACAAAAAAAAACAGCCACTAGAAATAGAACCATTTGACCTTTGATCCATTCACCATGAACCATCAGAAGTCCACAACCTCTGGGGACGACGAAACAGATTATTTTGATGCTATCCATGTTGATCTCTTCACTGCTAAGATCTTGTCGAAACTGCCAGTGAAGTCTATAGCTCAGTGTCGTTGCGTATCAAAGCTATGGTCATCACAAATTCGTCGTCCATATTACAACATGTTGTTCCCGATCATGTCTCCAGCCCCACCGCGGATCCTTTTCACCATCGAAAATGCAGAAGGGTTGTTCTTCTACACTTCACCTCAGCCTCGAAACCCTGATGAGAACACGTCTCTTGTAGCCACCCTTCATCATAGGACAAGTGGAAACAGTTTACTTATAACAAGTCCTCCTGTTGGCGGATTGTTATGTCTTGAACATGATCGAAAGAATTATTCAAGAGTGCTGGTGATTTCTAATCCCATCACAGGAGAGTTTTTAGCATTGCCCAAACTGAGAATAAACGAGATTAAGAAAGAGTTGTTATATCTAAATGAAACATATATTTTTGGGTATGATCCAATAGACAAACAGTCGAAGGTATTGCGTATAACCTCGTCGTCGTGTCGCTTACCCAAATTCGGTAAGTATCATGTTCTCACATTCGAGTCTGGAAACAAAAATCTCTTATGGAGAAAGACTGAATGTTGCACACTTCATTTTCCTATGGGAGATATTAGGGCGATGTGCATAAGTGGTATCTTGTATTATGCAGCGGATGTCTCAACTAACTTTACGATCGCTTGCTTTCATGTTAGGTCTGAGGATTTTACTTTTATTGACATTAATCAAGACATAAAAAAGATGGGACAAACCCTCAATTTTATCGACGTCAAGGGTAAATTAGGTGCTTTTTGTTACAAAAAATTCTCTAAAACTTTTGAATTGTGGGTTTTAGAGGATGCAGAGAGACATCAATGGTCAAAGCATATCTACCAATTGCCTAATAGATATTTGAACAAAGTTGTTGCTGCTGGAGTGGTTGGTAGTAGCGAAATTGTGTTTTACAGAAAGTATACACGAGAACAAGATCAGTTCTTCATAGCTTACTACAATCTCGAGAGCAACATTATCACAAGAGTAATACTTGAAGTTCCACTATTGTTTAGTGGGACGTGTTGTGTTAATGCATTTACAAACTATGTAGGAGATGTGAGACTTATGTAAGCGTTTACTTGTTCCAAAAGTAAACTTATCTCAATATTTATCTTTGTATTTTATGTTTCGTGCGTGTCTTTTAAAGTTAAACATTTTCTTATTTTGGTTTCGGATGGTTAACATTTTTTTGGAATTTTTGATTTATACAACGCTCAGATTGTTATGATGGTGATTCTTTGGTTTTGTTATTGATATATATGAAACTTTAAAACATTATTCGTAATCGGCAGTGAGCAAATAACAATGATCATAATGCTAAACAATTTAAAACAGCAAAAAGATATTGCAATGGACAAATTCGAATCAAATTGTCGATGCAAAATCCGGCAGTTTTTCACGATTCGGCAAATATAACACTTTTGATGTACAAATTACAAAATACACATTGCCTATTTGTACGGCTCCTAAGAATGGCAGATAGATCAGCACATCTGTATGTTCACAACACACAAAGATTTGTCCTTTTTTTTGTCTCTCTCTCTATCTCTCTTGTGGAAATTTACTTTACATGTTTTAACTTAAATGTAAAGAAGAAGAGTTACAAAAGATGCAAGAATGAGACATGAGTTGATGAATGATGCTTCCTTCTTCAATCCTGAGTTTCTTACTCTCTCTGTTCCAAAGATGAACAGCGAATGTATTTTTGCGTAAATGCGTAAGCCTCTTCCGCAACCAAGCATCGCTCTCATTCGTGGGCGCTCTGTAGAATCCTTTGATTCTAGTCCAGTCCACCGGATAAAATGCAGATGGTGGAAGAACAGAGAATCCCAAATCTGAAGAGGATGATATCTTGATTCTTGTAATGACTCTCGACACTAAGTAGGGACCGTTGTGTCCCCATTTGTTACCGTTAAAGGTTCTTGAGAATTCGTCGATGAACCTTTTAAGCAAAGGATGGTTCTTGTCGAAGATGAGCACCGCGTTGTTGAGCCTACTCCATTTTTTTGTAACCGGGTCAACTGTTTGTGCTCCGATTACGTTGTGGAGATTGCTGAGAGATTTGAGGATTATAACGTCTGTGTCTAAGTAGATTCCGCCGTATTTGTAGAGCAGGACTAATCTTAGAAGGTTTGAGAGGTTTTGCTCTAATGGAATCACTCCTGGACTGAGTGTTCCTTTCTTCAATCTTTCAAACCATTTCTCTGCTGATGTATCTTTGAAGATGTAAGCAAAATCAGGTTTGATTGGAAGCACTTTAAGCCCTTTATCTGTAAAGGGTTTCAAGATTAAGGTTCCTCTGTCACAGTCAAATGAGTTTGAGACCAAGATCAAACAGCCATTTGGGTGAAATTTGAAGAGACTTTCTATAGTGAATCGCTCTCGATCACCGAAAGATTCTATGGAGGAGATCCAAGTCATGAAGAAGAGTGACTCACAAGAAGATTTGGACAACAAAGACTTGACCCTCGTCTGGAATCTTTGTCTTGATTTGACTTGTAACCGCTGTGTTATCGCAGGAGTTAACTCGGTACTTCTCTTGAATCTCCTCGTCTTTTTCTCTATCCTCGTCGACGAAACGTTCTGCTTCTGTATGAACCCTAAAGAGGTTTCTTTCACCACAAGTAACAATGAAGAATCTGACACAGATGATGATGTTGATGTCTGGTGATGAAGAATCTGAAGATGAGTTGGTGAAAGAGTGGATTGAATAGGTTGGTTGGGAACAAGATGAAGAGAGAAAACAGAGAAGCTGTTATAGATTAAGAGAAGCATGAGAAGGAGACCAAGAAGAGACATGGGAAGACAAAAAACAAAGGAGACTATCAATCTTTTTAATCTCTGCACTAACAGAACTTGTTCTGTTCTTCTGCTCTGTTCCATCATTTGATTTCTTTTCTTCAAACAATGTTTGCAAAAGACAGACTTGTTCTTCTGTAAGAGATTTTTATTTTTATTTTTTGTAAGGCTAGAGGTTGTGTGTATTAGTATTAGTGAGATCACCAATACAAAATAGTATTATAATAAGTGCGAATAGTTTTTTACTTAACTATCATATGAAGAGTGTGGTAGAGTTCTAGTTTTGATGTATCAAATTACTAGAATTAATAAAAGTATTATTTTAGGTTTTTAGTTAGTTTAATAAGGTAAATAGCTAAAAATGTCAATTAGGACCAATCATGGTTATCCATGGAAGAAACTCACTAGAAACAATCAGACCAGACCAATTAGAAAAATATTATTCACCTTATATGATTCATTACTTGGAAACACATGCAAGAGATAGTTTCCAAGCATAACCATGACTTTAATCGGTTTCTTGAGCAATTGAAACACTAATTATTGACTCACCATATGCAATAATAAGGTTGGTGGTTGAAATGTATTTTAAAACTCAATGGTATATTTTTTTGTATAATAAATTATTAATATAAAAAAGATTTTATTCTTATAAAATATATTTGCATTATAATGACAGATATTGGATTTTATTGATAAGTCAACACTTCTCTTTCAATTGTGTTACGAGTAATTTGTTTTTATCGTCCACGATCCATACACGAGCATGATGATTGCATAATCACTAACTTCTACAAAACCAAACTAATATTGAACTGTTAATTAGCTCATAACTAAATTCATCTAATTAAGAGTAGCAAAACTGCAAAAGACTTGATTTTCTAATTTCATGCAGTCATACACTAATCAGGAGAGTTCACACAAAAACGAGTACAAAAATATTTCAAGAAAAAACAAACTGATCTAAACATATTTTGTGGAGTACAAAAGAAAGATATGAAGAAAAGAAGAACCAAGAAGCAGTTTTCAGAAGATAATGAAACACTGAGACTTGAAAAAAATGCAAATAAATCAGAGAAGACCTCTCCTTCTCTTGTAATCACTAACAGTTAACGTAAGGCCATGTCTCTTGCCATCGTTCTCTGCGACTCTGCATCCCACAGTTGCTTCGGTCAGTTGCTTCCTCGCCATGAACGCTTTCTGTACTCCTTGAGGTCCTCCGTACTTCTGTAAAGCCGTTAGCGATAACGACAATTCAAAGTTATGAAGCTGATTGTGTTCTGCTCCTTGACCTATTGGAGCTCTTGTGTCTATTAGCTTTCCTGCCTCTGCAGCTGCTTCTAAAGCTGCTTCTGTCGCTTCAACACCTGCTCCTGCATCTGCTCCATTGGTCTCAACCGCTGCTGCAACCGCTGCCTCGTTCTCTTCTCCATCTTTCCCCTTGTTTTTCCCGTTGTAGTAGTTTGATGATCGGGTCCATCTTCTTGAAAACGGATCATACCCTGCTTCACCGGCTTTGAGACTAGCAGTTATTGATTTTACCTCAGATGCGTTCTTGAAATTCTCGGCTCTGTTCTTCTTGTTCATCTCAGCAAGTTTAAGCGCTTTTTTATCTACCCCTTTCTTGTTCCGTGAAGCGTCGAGCTGTTTGATTTTCGACTTGATCCTCTCTACACCTGCTTCATCGTTTTTGCTCTGCGCAATTTCCAATTCTTTTCTAAGCCGATCTTTCTCGGCCGCAACATTCATTGGCCTGACTGACGCAGATTTTTTCTCCTGCAGCATCTGTTTAACAGTTTCCGCAGAGTAAACAAAACTGTTTGTTCTTTGTATCGCTTCTTTCTTCTCCGATATATCTTGCTTTGTGGGCATGCGACCATTTGTTCGCTCAACCTCTCTGATCCATTGCCTATACTCTTCCTCCAGCGGATGACCATCTGAGATCATAGCCATTTGCCATCGAGCCGCCGAGGTTTCATTTCCCCAGACGACGTTAAGGTACTTGTGTGTAGTTTTATTCTCTAGCTTGTAGGTCTTGTCAGGATCGGTTGCATCAACATTCTTCACCCAGCAGAGTCTGTAAATTGGACCACTCTTTGACCTTCCGATCCCAACCCTCACAAAGCACCCAACTATAAGCTCTTCAAAGAAAGGCTCCATTAGCCATTTGGCAAGCTTAGACCGTCTAATGGTAACTTCCTTAACATCCTCAAACGTAGGCACATCTGACCTGTCATCATCACTGTCTAGCATTCCTCCATTCGAGCCTTCATCATCACTCTGAGACCTACTATCACTGTCACTTTGGCTGGAACTACTCAAATTGGAGGAAGCTAACGGTTTCCTCTTCGTTGATGAGAAATCTCGACTACCTGAACCACCTTTTGATGCATCTCTCAGTTTCCTGAGAGCTGCTGGGTCCTGCTGCTTCATACGCTTCGCCCTCAATTCATTCAGGGCATCATCCTTAGCAGCGGCTCTGTCTGCAGATCTAGCAGATGAACGCACACCACGAGAGGCCGGAAGAGGCTGAGTCTCCTTTTTAGAAACAGGGGTTTTCTCACTTTCTCTCTTGGACCTAAGTTTCTCAGTGAAGTTCTTATCACCTTTCTTATCAGCACGTTCAGAGAGAATCATCTCTCTCTGAAACTCAGTCATTCCAGCAAGCTTCTGCCTGTCTTCCTCATTCTTGTAAAGGTCATCTCCAAAATCAGACTCCTCGCTGCTGTCACCTTCACGATCAGATGGTCCATCACCATAACCACCTTCAACTCGAGCAGCTCGATCTTCTCTCTCTGCCTCCAATCTCTTCTTCAAAGGAACTTGAGACCCAGAGGGTTTTCTACTAGCATAGCCACGATCTTCATCAGAATCATCCCTTGAATCGCTACTACCATCAGAGTAAGAACCCTCACGTCTCCTCGATGATGGAGGATGACGACTCCTCCCTGCTGAATTTGTTCTCCCAGCAGCTTCCAAAAGCAAGTTCTCTAAATCACCCATAATCTTCTAAGGAGGCTCACAAGTAACGAATTTAAATGGTTTTCACTGTCACCTGAAATTATGAGAAGTATACAGTTAGAGAAGCAAAAGACCTCACCACATTGGTCAAGTACGGTGTATACCACAAAAAACCAGTAGATAGCTAACTACAAGAGCAAAACAATCCTTTGGATTCTAACCCTAGATAAGCCATTAATAGGGTTAAGGAAAACTTTTCACCCAATCAGGTAACGGTGAAGTCTAAAGCCAAATCGCGGTTTTGCGAAAACCAATACGAGTTTCTGAGGTTAATCAAGCGAATTCGGAGACGGAGAAGGATCGATTTCTGGTATGGATCTTCAATTTGATTGGAAGAGGTAAGGACGGCGGAAACAGGGAACGCAGAAGCCGTTTGTGGCGGAGAAAAGGAAATAGAGAGAGGGAAGGGTATAGAAAAGAAGAGAAAAGTTGAAGGAGACTCACTTGAGATCAGACGGAGAAATCGTCGGAAAGTGTTGCAGAGATCGACGACGGGCGGCTAAAGGAGAAGAAGGAAGGGGTGAAAAACGAAAGAGTAATGTCGAAATTGTCGAGAGGAAGCAGATGCTGAAGTCTTTTTATTTTTTAAGAAGAAGAGCTGAACAAGGGAAAAACTATATATTTAATGAAAAACCCCTTCAATGTAAATATTGCAAAACGGGAAAAATGTCACTAAAATTCCCCACTTATTGAAAGCATTCATTTAAATCCTCAACTTCTAACAAAACGAAACAAATATTAATTTTACGTTGATTTTCTAAACAAAAATCAGATTTATGTTGTCTTTCCAAATAAATACCAAATTTTTGTTAATATGGTCATGTTAAGCATGATGTTAAGTAAATTATCAGATCCCGTTAACAAAATTAAATTTCTATTAACATACCCGTTAATTCAAACGTTATTGCTTTTTATAAAAACAAAGCGACGTCGTTTAATTGTAACAGGATGTGTTATCCCACTTAACGGCATGTCTAATATGACTAGGTCAACGAAAGTTTAGTATTTATTTGGAAAGTCAACAAAATTGGTATTTATTTGAAAACTCGACATAAGTTTGATATTTATTTCGTTTCGTCGTTTAAAATATCACTAAAATCCTCAACTTGTTAAAAATGTTGATTTTAATTACACTTTTCCTATTGCAAAACTATAAATTATCACTTATCTTAGTTTATCACTAATTCGTTCTCAATCATAAATTGGAATTAATCATGTGAGTATTGATTAATATATTTTTTCAAAAACAAAGATATTTTCTTATACTAGAGGAAAATGAGTCAGAAAAAAAAAAGAATTTTTTTCTTTAGGCTAGAAAATTATGACTCTTTCATAGTTTCATTAAGCCTCGTAATTCCAATATTGATGATTATGAATAACAAAGAAAATGTGATTTTGAGCACACAAATAAACGATATACTAAGATACGATATGATTAACTCTCATTAAGCAATCTATTTCTATATATCTGTTTGTTCTTTCTTTGTATGACAAAAGTACAAAAGAATGGGGGATGTGAATTACTAAACTAAGCTGAACCAAAAAAACAAAACCTCAAAAGAAAGAACTAAAAGATACTCTATTTGTGTCCATATTATACGTGTAACATGTTCCATTGTGTGAGACCACTAACTATAAGTGTGGAGCAAACCCAAAGTGTGGCAGAAGCTGTACAGTGAGAGGAGAACGAAGATGTCGCCTGTTTTTTTCCCTCCGTTCTATGGCAATTTGCACGACTCGATAACTTCCATAACCACTTTATGTGTTTCTGGAGGAATCATGTCCAGTGTTGTATGAAACGCCTAACACAGTAAGAACAAGTACATGGTCGCATCAAAAGGTTTCAGTGCGCATACCACATCGACTACTAAGACTGAAATATGAAGGGTTTAGAGGAACGTACCACAAATCTATCCAACACGGGTACCAGAATTGCCATGTCGCGTTTTGGGAGATAATCTCTGATGGCATTTCGTATACTTCTACTGCTAAGAATAAGAGATTATGTTACAACTTTTTGAGAATTAGAATACTTAAAAAGGTAGTAAGGAAGATATAGATAAATAACCTTTCTGTGGATAGAAATGCAAGTAGAAGGGCAGAATATGCCTCCACGATCATCTTTTCCGCTTCCTTTTCGCTTTCTAAAACAGCTTCTTCATCGTCCTGAAACATGAGGAAGGAGCAGGTTTTAAGACATACTTTCTACTAAGGGCTATTTAAATTCGACAAGAAAACAATGATTAGATACCAACCAAAGTGAAAGTACTCGTTTCATCTTTGGTGTCTGCGGATCCTTTATTGGTGAGAAAGATTGAACATAAAAGAGGGATCATGTCTTGTTCACTATCTTGTAACCCTTCTGGATTGGTAATCGGAACACTAGCTGCCGCGAGCCTTGACCTGGACCAAATAATAACTGATTAGCGAATATTTTTCAAGACATGGGTACGAGTCAGATCATAATATTATGAAATCACGAGTTCCCCCCATTTGCATAAAAGACAATCAGTGACTATGTTTTCCTGAGTTGACATAAAGATGTAAATCGAAAAGAGCAGTTTGGTACCTGTTTATTCCGTTTTTCTCCACCAAGTTTACCAGTAGCCCCAGGATGGCAACAAGAAAATCTAATTCCTGGTCTGTGAGATGTTTATCTTTCTGGTGGCATGTCCCGGACTCCATCTGACTGTAAAGCGGAGATCTGGTGAAGGAAGGAAAGTGTCCAACAACTAATTCAGCCATGCTCTCCAGTCCTCCGCAGGCAGCAACTTCCCGACAACCAACAGAATTACCATTTGTTAGGTTCATTAATACCTGAAAATATGTTCAACAGAATCAGAACGTAGCAAAAGATCACATGATATCCTCACATATCTAAACAGATTAGCATAAAAGGTGACATTCCATTCTGGTCCAAACATATTTTCATTCCAGCTGCAGAAATTTGTTACATAACAGAAAAGTAATTGTTAAAAAGACTGTACATTACCTTCACGGCTGTTAAAAGGCAATCAGATAAAAGACAGAGACATCCTTTATCAATGTCATATGTTAAAGAAGGTTGCTCTGTTACATGGTGATCTCTATCACTTGATTCCTCCTGAGAATTTAAACCATGGTTTGATTCCTCCTGGCTCGAGAAGAGCTGAAGCGAGCGTTCATCTTTCTTATCTCTGTAGCTTCCCTTCCTCTTTTGACCTTTAGATTTCTTTTGCTTTCCTACTGCCCATCTGGAAGGTCCTGAATCTTCTAAATCAAATGAAAAAGGATCTTGACTATCCTCGAAGGATGCAAAGTTTTCAACTTTTTTACAACTGGATTCTCTAGTTTGGCTAGTCCTTGTTTTACTTCTGGAAATGCCACTACCCAATGAGGCTAATCTGCCTGCAAACGACCCAGTGTTGGAACCAGCTGTAGTCGTCAGCGTGCAGTGATCAATTGTCGACATTACACTTGATTGAGACCCCGGCTTTGGTGTCGTTGAGCAACCTACCAGGAATGCAGACTGATTTCTCTTGGATACGCTCAAACTTTTTATGGAGCTAAAGCCAGTGGTAGAGCAAGTATCTGAACTAATAATTGTCACAAAGCCCTTCTTAACAGCAGAAGCTAGATGTGGCTGAGGGTGAGGATGCTTTTCGTTCCTGTGAGCACGTAACTGAAGACCTGGTGTAATCATTCCAACCAGCCATCAGCATAAGAGATGATAACATACGAAGCAAGTCATGGTGGTAAAATCCAAATATAGGAATGGGTACCTGAAAGTATTTTGATGACACTTATCATGAGCTCTGTGAAAGACAGTCGGGATTCATGAGAACCCATGCTTTTATTAAGTCTGAGCAAATGAATCTGAAAGATATATTATGTACAGTTATTTTTTAGGTGCAAACTGCAGAGCTATTCAATACAAGCTATCATGAGGCTGGGAATCCAAAATAAATAAAAGTTACCTGGTTTTCTGTGCTGAGGAATGTAGCATTCTCCATGATTTTTAGACATTTCAGAAGTAACATCAGACTCTGCTTATTCAAGTCATCTTTTATATCCTCGACAGAGAGTGTGTCATGAGTCACCCAGCTCTGCAAACAAAATATGCAATAGAGACTCTTATTAAATACAGTTGCAAAGGTCCAGTAACTATTGACAACTTAAGTACAGAGTCTTTGCCACCACTAAGACAGACATCCAACTTGTCCACAACAAACGCAGTCACAATAACATTAAACTGTGTTACACAAACAAGAGAATTCTCTTGCCCAAGGACAAGAAAAGAACCTTGACTTGCAACGATTTTCAGCAATAAATTAGATTGAAATAAAACATGAACCTGAAGATAGCAAACAATTATAAAGCTACCAATCTACGACACTTTACACAAGTTATTGACGTCCTAGCCAAATAAAGACATATATAGCAAGATCCCTATAACATACAGGTTCACACCTCCATTACAGTGTGGCAATCCATAACAACATCAAAGACAGCATCAAGTCCTCCAAGTTCTCTCAGTTTCTCCTTGAACATTCCTCCAGATTTTTTCACAGTACCAGAGGTATCTGGATGGGGAATGATAATATCAATAATTAGAAATTTATAAATCAATTATAATCTGGTCGTAGGATTCTATTACCGCTGACACATTTGTTAAACTGATTCACTGAAGCAGATAACATAACTTTCCAATTCTATAACTCAATATAATATACCAGATGCGTCTTAAATAGTTAGCTAGTCATTGTTCCAGCAAAACAGACAGGAAGTTAAAGTACCATCAAAAGAGATTTTGGACAAGCACGCCTTCTCCATCACCAACAAAGCTACCCATTTCGTACTTAGCTCAGGCCTCATCCTCTCGATTTTATAGCTATCAATCAATCTCAACTCCTTGCAATTAACAAGAATTTCCTGAGCTCTGTCAATTATATCACAGGAGCTTAAATCATGCATACTGGCTGCATCACGTGCTGCATCAACATCCTTGATTATTGATAAGAGCCTAGATCCTATATTCCGCGGCTTTACTTTAGTACTGGCAGAAACCACAGGTCTCAACAGCTTAACCAAAAACTTGATGGAGTTGGGTGACTCCATAAAGTGATCATCTTGACCCTAGAATCATGAACATAAAACTAGTAAACAAGAGAAAAATGCCAATGGAGCAAGAGAAAAGAGCATCACAAGCAGATTTCACAATGCAAATAAGTTACTTACATCAGTAGTTAGCACAAAGAAAAGGGTAGCTGCAGCAAGATTGCTTGGTATGTCATCAAGGCAAAGACCCAAAATCGCATCAATTATGGACTGTGAGATCCTGAAATAACAAAATTCAGAAACTTTTAAAAGAACTCGACTTCAAACAAACCCTAGAAAGTCTAGAAAGGAAGATACTGAAAATCTTAAGTAAATAAACATACCCTAAAGCTCTCAAAGAGCGTCGCTGATACTGAGATTCACAAATCGAGAGTAGAGAGGACAAAGCAGCTCTTCTGATCCTAACTTTATGTCCTTTCTTCAACCCATCAAGAGCGAAGTTAACTTCGTCCTCATTCTCAATTAACTCGCCGAACTCTTGAGCCTCCATCAAAGTCGAATTCGAACCAAACCCTCCACCACCGTTTCTGGGTCTCTTGTTCCTCTTCTCAGAAAAATCATTATCCGAAAAAGTGGATCTTGAAGAATAATTCCAGACACAAGATGATTCTTGAGTTGAGAAATCAACTGGCTCGAGTTCTGGAGATGAAGAAGACGGAAAAATATGTTCCGCCCGCGAGACGTCGTCGTTTAACATCCCCGGCTTGCGACGGCCGTAAGTTCGCTCCATCATCGCCGAGAAAGCTTCGAATTTTCTCTTCGTTCGCAGATTTGAGTGACAAAATAAGACAAGGGTATTTTCGGTATATAATATGACTTTCTATATAAATATAATATTTTCAATTGCTATGTATTGACCGCATAGCGCAGTGGATTAGCGCGTCTGACTTCGGATCAGAAGGTCGTGGGTTCGACTCCCACTGTGGTCGTTTTTTTTTTTTTAAAGGCTTTTAGGGTTTGAAGATATACACTAACTGAAATTGCTGTACTCAGTTCTTTGAGTTTCTTCTTCTCTTGGAGGAAAATCGAGAAAGACGAAACATGGCTTCTTCTTCTACTTCTCTGAAAAGAAGAGAGCAACCAATTTCGCGAGATGGAGATCAACTTATCGTTACTCCGTTAGGAGCCGGAAGTGAAGTGGGTCGTTCCTGTGTTTACATGTCCTTCCGAGGCAAAAATATTCTGGTCAGCTTCTCCGTTTTGTTCTAATCAAGCAAATGTGTTTTGATTTTGTTGTTGGGGCATGTCTTATAGTTGATTTTGGTTGTGTTGTGCAGTTTGATTGTGGGATTCATCCTGCGTACTCGGGCATGGCTGCGTTGCCTTACTTCGATGAGATTGATCCTTCTTCCATTGATGTCCTCTTGATTACTCAGTATGTTTCCTTCTTCTTCCTCTTTTGGCTAATACCCATTAAGAAAAATTGAAACTTTGAAGAGAAAATGATAGTCTTGATTTGAATAGAATGATAATTTGAGCAAAATCTTCGAAGTTTAAGTTTGTTTATACAAAAACAGAAGGATGATGTGTAGTAGAGAGACCTTCTTGGATTAATTAGTTCAAGCTTGTAGGAGGCTAGAGTTTGTTCTGTCTCTGTTTGTCTACTTGAAAGAGTTTGTGTTTTGTGTAAGAGGTTTATTGGGTTAAGATAACATATAATGTGTTGATGCTTTTGGTTGCAGCTTTCATATAGATCATGCAGCATCTCTACCTTATTTTCTGGAGAAGGTTTGTTTCTCTTTTCAAAATGATTTTGTTTTTTGGGATGTGTTAAAACATAGCTGAGAACTAATTCAGGTTATTGATGTTTTGATCAGACGACATTCAATGGGCGGGTTTTCATGACACATGCAACAAAGGCCATCTACAAGCTGTTGCTTACAGATTATGTAAAAGTGAGCAAAGTGTCTGTGGAAGATATGTTGTTCGATGAACAAGACATCAACAAGTCTATGGACAAAATTGAGGTTAGTACTGCATTATATTCTATGACTATGTTTATACTTTGACTGCTCCACTAGGTTTGGGATAAGTTCAAAAGAAATTAAATCTGCTTCAAAACTGTGATTGTTGAGTTAAGGTTTATATTTGATTTCCTCTATAGGTAATTGACTTCCATCAAACAGTTGAAGTGAATGGCATAAAGTTCTGGTGTTACACGGCAGGCCATGTTTTGGGTGCAGCCATGTTTATGGTGGATATAGCTGGTGTCCGAATCCTCTATACAGGCGACTATTCCCGTGAGGAAGACCGACATCTGAGAGCAGCTGAGCTTCCTCAATTCTCCCCTGACATATGCATCATTGAATCCACTTCTGGTGTCCAGCTTCATCAATCTCGTCATATTCGTGAGAAACGCTTCACTGATGTAATCCATTCAACGGTTGCTCAGGGTGGACGTGTGCTGATCCCGGCTTTTGCACTGGGCCGTGCTCAGGAACTTCTCTTGATTCTTGATGAATACTGGGCGAACCACCCAGATCTACACAATATCCCAATCTACTATGCATCACCACTCGCCAAAAAGTGTATGGCGGTTTACCAAACCTACATATTATCTATGAACGACAGAATCCGCAACCAGTTTGCAAATTCTAATCCGTTTGTGTTCAAGCACATTTCTCCATTAAACAGCATCGATGATTTTAATGATGTCGGTCCATCTGTGGTAATGGCTACTCCTGGAGGTCTTCAAAGCGGTCTCTCAAGGCAACTCTTTGACAGCTGGTGTTCAGATAAGAAGAATGCTTGTATCATACCAGGTTATATGGTGGAAGGTACACTGGCCAAGACGATAATTAATGAACCAAAGGAGGTGACTCTTATGAATGGTCTTACTGCTCCGCTCAACATGCAAGTGCACTATATATCGTTCTCTGCTCATGCAGATTACGCGCAGACGAGCACGTTCTTGAAAGAGCTCATGCCTCCTAACATCATCCTTGTTCACGGTGAAGCTAACGAGATGATGAGGCTCAAACAGAAGCTCTTAACAGAGTTTCCTGATGGAAACACAAAGATCATGACCCCGAAGAACTGTGAGTCAGTGGAAATGTATTTTAATTCTGAGAAATTGGCGAAAACCATTGGGAGATTGGCGGAAAAGACACCTGATGTTGGCGATACAGTAAGCGGGATTCTGGTGAAGAAAGGGTTCACTTATCAGATAATGGCACCTGACGAACTCCATGTTTTCTCACAGCTATCAACAGCAACTGTAACTCAGCGAATTACAATCCCGTTTGTAGGAGCTTTTGGTGTGATAAAACATCGCCTGGAGAAGATTTTCGAGAGCGTGGAATTTTCAACAGATGAGGAATCGGGGCTTCCAGCACTGAAAGTTCATGAAAGAGTAACGGTGAAACAAGAGTCAGAGAAGCACATCTCACTTCAGTGGTCATCAGATCCAATAAGTGACATGGTTTCAGACTCCATTGTAGCTCTGATTCTCAACATCAGCCGAGAAGTCCCCAAGATCGTTATGGAAGAAGAAGATGCTGTGAAATCCGAGGAAGAGAACGGGAAGAAAGTTGAGAAAGTGATATACGCACTTCTTGTTTCGCTTTTCGGGGATGTGAAACTAGGAGAAAACGGGAAACTGGTGATTAGGGTCGATGGCAATGTCGCTCAGCTGGATAAAGAGAGTGGAGAGGTAGAGAGTGAGCATTCAGGTCTTAAGGAAAGAGTGAGAGTAGCTTTTGAGCGGATTCAGAGCGCTGTGAAACCAATCCCTCTCTCAGCTTCTTAGTAGCTTTTTAAAGTCATCGTTGAGGTATCTTAAATCATCATAGAGTTTTATCCATCTGATGATGTTTCTGTTCCCATGTTTAGTAATAGTGAATGATCAAGTCTAATGGATGTTATTTAAGAAGGTGTTTATTGAGAAACTTTGCTACTACCCTACTGTGATAATGATCAAGTCTTATGGATGTTATCAACTATGAGTTTTTAACTTTTTTAGGTTTTTTCATAAATCATTTTGCTGATTCGTGCTTTTCCCATATGCATTTTTCTATCATTATGCTGATCTAGGATATGGAAGCAAAAGCTTTGTGGTGCATCAAGTTAAGAGGTTTCTAAAGTTAAAAAAGTACTAGGCTTCTTCCAGATTCTTTGTAAGACATATTAGTGAGCCTTGCTTTTGATATTTGCAGTTTCATGAATACACGGTGTCGTTTGATGCGTTTCTACCAAGCCTCTAAAGTACAAGGCAGGTCTGATTGAGCTAAAGTAAGGTAGAAGAGAGATTGTAATGAGCACATTTTCTATTATTTTTCCACGTACAAAGTATACATTATTCACATCAGTGAATGTCTCTTGACCTCTATGTTTTGGCAAGATGTCTAGTGCATCAAGATATTAAGACCAAATCTCTACAATATTAAAATGCTTAATTTTTTTTTTTGTAGATTAAAGTTTCTTTTTTAATTTTATTTATAAAAGCTTCTACGTTCTACCGTATCCAAATATGCATCAATATCTGCAGAGACTGCAGTTTCATATAGGCGGGAAAAGCAAATGCAAAAAACAAATCGAACCTGACCCAACTAAAATCAAAGGCTCTCTTTTTTTTTTTTCATTTCTTTCCAAATTGTCATTTTCAGTTTCTTCGAATCCAGACACAACAAATCCGAACCTGACCAAAACTGAAAACTATGTCAGCCTACGAGTACCCGAGGCTCTCTCGTTCCGACATTATCACGGCGCTCAAGGATGCTCAAATCGCTAGCGTTACAGAGACCGATCTCAAAACCCCAACTTCCGACTTTGTCTCCGAGCTTTACACCAGAATTCTTATCTATCTCGACGCCCTCGACGAGTATGTACTCCTCAAAACCCTAGTTCCTCTCTTAGCTCTTCACTCAATTTTACCCTCGATTTTGAAACTCTTCGTCTAGTTTCGAGCTAGGTCATCGAATTCTGTCAGAAATTATGTTAAATATTGAATCTTTGGGATTTTCTATTTTTGATTGTATGAACTGCTAAGTAATTTTGAAAACCCTATTTTTTGTTTCAATTTGGGGGAATTTCTGATGATGCTTCTTTTTTGAATTGCGTTTTTCGACATTGTAGAGAAGAGAAAGGGCAAGTTGATTTTGAGGCTTTGGAGCAATTGGAGAATCCAGATCATCATGCCACTTCAATGCAAGCTATGAAGCTTTATTGCAAAGTGAAAGATATGTTAGAAATGCTTGATTGTCCATTACCAATTAGTTTCAAGGATCTCTTACGCCCTGAATCATCCCGAACCGAGTTTTTCATCAGCGCACTTTTGAACTATGGTCTATACAAGTATGTCCTTCATGCTCTTAGTTCTTCTCTGTAGTATCTATTTCGATGCACCAAGAAGTTAAAATAGAGAGTTCTTATTTGTCCCACTTGATCTTCTTTAATCTTTTTTTCGTACCAGAGACTCGAAAATGGATCTTATAAGACCAAAGGCAGAAGAGTTGGGTCTCCTTGATGAGCAGCGAAAGCAGTGTGAGGCAAAGGTTGCTCAGGTAATGCAAGAAAAATATGTATCCCATAGATAAGTCATTTATCTTTTTCTAAAAGCTGTACATGCAGTTGAATGCAGAGATTGGAGAATTTGATGAAGCCGTTGAGAGGGACTTACCTTTTGTCCAAGAGCTAGAAGCGAACATTGAACAACTGAATAAAAAAATATTGGAACTAAATAATCAGCAGATGTCACTGCGAGCTACCTTCCAGAAAATGAGAGAGAAGAGTACACAGATGGATAACGAGGTACGTAACCGCAGGATATGGTGTCGAGCTCCTTCCTCAAACTAAATTGGGTTATTTGTAATTTATTATGAAGTTGGTGAAGAAACAAATTTTGTTTGTCAATTAGGTGATTTGCATATGCTTGAACTTGAGAGGCGTTTTCTGCTCCTGACATGTGTATTTCTCTCTACAGATTTCCAAAGCAGAGTTTGATCTTGTGGAAACTGTCCAAGAAAATGCAAACCTCCGCTCACAAATTGTTCAATCACCGGACAAATTGCAGGTATATTTTTATTCCAACTAGTACTAGTCCTAAGATAAACTTTTGGTATACACTAGTATAAACGTTTGTTGTGGAGACAGGGAGCTTTAGAAGAGAAGAAACTAGTACTTGGGGAAACAAAGAAAGCTGAACAATCAGCAATGGTAACTTTCCAGGAAAAGGCTGCCATTCTTGAGGTTTTTGAAAAGGTATCTAATGAAAACTCTAGATTGTTACTAAATCCTGTCGCTTAGCAAGTAGCTAAATGCATTTACGACATTTGCAACTTAATGGTCACTGCGGATACTGCTCTCAAACCAGTTTTTAGAGAAGGATATTTCAAGTCATTATTCTTCTAAGTTTGGTGTGTTTATTGCTCTATCACTTTTGTTCATACTTCATGAAATTCTGTCCAGAAGCTTTAGGAAGAACTTCTTTTATTTTGTTGTATAGTGGATGAGAATGATCCCAAGATGGAAAATATTAGATTGAGACCTTATTCTGTGTTGTTACTTCAAAATTTTCTTATGTTTTGTCTTGCAACAGTTTTATGCTTTATTTTTGAGTCGAATAAGTTTTGCTTTAATATTGAGGTAATAAAGTTTATTCAACTATGGTTGCCTTTTGCAGGCCTTGAAGAAAATTTTAAAGTCATCTTCGCAACTGCAGTTAATAAACGAACAGGTGACCAAGCAAAAAAACTCCTTTCCTCTTTCATTGCTTATAGATTGTGAACCATGTATTGTATCTCTAGCATGTGGCAACACACAGATCCTTCCAATTATTGGAATGAGATCTAATGTGTCTTTAGATTTATCTTTCATTTTTATGTATATTTGATGATGTTACAGGTAACCAATGCGAAAACGGTTGAGAAAGAATTCAAAGCTCTTAAAGATAAGCTGAGTGAGGATGGGGTAGCATACAAATCACTTGAGGCGAAAGTGGTTGAGCGGGAAAGAATAGGCAAGTGTTGGTTTATTTCTTCCTTCTTCAGATATTGTTTCTGAATTTTGTTTTGGGACGGAGACTGTAATCATCTCTTCTGTCAACAGTGGAACAGTTGAACGAATCATTGAAACAACTAGAGAAAGAAAAAGCAGTCATGTTTGATGATTGGACGAAACAGTTGAATGAATTAAAAGTGGAGGTTGAATCCAGAAGACGTGAACTTGAAACCAGGCAAACGAATGTTGAATCAGTAGTAGCTATGGTATTGCTTCCTTTCTATCGAACATCTAACAACGTGAATCTGTTGTGCACGATGCTTTATCATCTCCGTAAGTTTTATTTGTTTATATATCAACAGGTTGATGACAATACTGCGAAGACTAACCAGGTGAGACAGTCAGGAGAAGCTAAAGTTAAAAAACTAGCCGCTAAATATGAAGAGATCGTGAAGCAGGTTTATTTCGTTTCCATTATTTTTATCTGCTAATATATTGAACCATGGAAACAAAAGCTTTGTGGTGCATCAAGTTAAAGAGGTTTCCAAAGTTAAAAAGCTACTAGGGTTCTTCCAGATTCTCTGTAAGACATATTAGTGAGCCTTGCTTTTGATATTTGCAGTTTCATGAATACACGGTGTCGTTTGATGCGTTTCTACCAAGCCTCTAAAGGACAAGGAAGGTCTGATTCATCTAAATTAAGGTAGACGAGAGATTGTAATGAGCACATTTTCTCTGCAAATGGTTAAGAATTTGACTACTAAATTCCTCTTGTGATTGTATTAAAGTTGGAAAATGTTATGAATTTCTCTTCATGGAAATGGCATGTATTGAAGTAGTTTATAAAAGAATGTTAACAGAAAAAAAATGAAGAGAAAATGAGAGCTTTATGGTTGTGTTGAAGGAATCGAACTCTTGTCCTGGAAGCAAAAGAATCCTATCGCTTTCCCAATTGCGCCACTCTCACTAGGGATTTTTGAAGAAAAATAAAAACAATTTAACAGCAAACAAAGTGTAAAATTTGCTTCGCGGTGCTTTTCTTTTCAATCATCTTCACTCTTCAATTTCTGTGGATTCGACAATCTCCCAGAACGAGAAGAAATCTACGATCCTCGCAACGGAGCAATTCAAATTCGATGACTACGTAGTGTTAACGAAGAAGACGAAAAAGTGCATCGGAGATCCGAAATATGGATCCGGAGCAGACGTTTATTAGGGTTCAGGAGAGGTTTTCGCAGATCTTAACGCCAAGGATTAGAGGTTTCTTAGAGTATACTTACCTCTTCGTTGCCATCACTTTGTTCTGTATCCTCGTTGTTATGCACGCCAATTATGTTCAGCAGGTAATTTTTGACTCTCGTATTGAATCCTTTAATTTATAGGTCGTTTTTAGTGCAAATTGCCTTTGTTAATGACTTCATTGTTGAAATTTTAAGTCTGAGATACTACAATTTGAAAAGGATGATGTAGCATTTTTCTGTGTTAGGAGTAATCTGATATGAATTGTGGAGCTTAAGCTAATTCTGTAGAACATGTTCGCATGAGCGTGGTTAGGAGACTACTGTTTGTATCTTTACTAAGGTTGCACTGGTCATAATTATATAAATCCGACGGAAGATACTTTTCTGATTTCTTTGTGTTTATGTTTATGTAAACATTAGTACACTTTCCAATAGGAATTACGGCCTATGCAAATGCATTTGAATACTTCTAAGATTGCAAACTTCAAAAATCAAATATCTGTTGGCTTAGCTCTCTTCTACTTTAAGAGTTTCGTGTAGTGTGCATGCCTTCCTAAGATTTATCTTTGCTAGACTCTCCTAAGCTTCTCTTATCTGACCATTATTGTTTCTCTCTAACTAATTTCGTTAATTTTTTTGATTATTATTAAAGCCTGGTTGTTCAAGTGAGCTGACTGGAGTTGAGTTAGCTGAAGCAGAGCTTATGCAAATCAAGGTATGTAGCTATTATCGCTTCTGATGCTAGCATGCATAATTAGTGAAAAATTTTAGATTTTCTAGGCTTTGAACTGGTTCCTCACTCGTACTTTGGAAAACTCTTTCTTGAAATCAGTTAGCCACAAATAAAATTTCTATTCATCCTTAGTTCTCTAACCAACTGATTTTCTGTGATATAGATAACAAGTGCAGGGTTGTGGTCACGTAATGATGAAAGTACTGCTGCAGATGTTCCTCGAGTTGTTGCTGCAACTGATAGTTTAGAAGTGTCAAAGACTGATCAAGGTGTTTTTTTATTGGTTTGGATAGACTGTTTGTAGGAGCTCAATATCTTTGACGTTTGCAGGTACTGACACTGCCTCTTTTGCAATCATGCAGAAAGCTCTACCAGTGAAGAAAATACCGATGATACATTTGTGAAAATTGATAAGGAAGAGCCCCGCAGTAGTTTCTCAGTGTCTGCAAAAGAGAATGTCAGAGCAGCTATTCTTCGCTTTCTTAAAAAGTGTTACAGGCGCATATCTTTCGTTTTACAGCATACAGCACGGATCCTCAGAGGTGTTAGAAAAATATGGGTGAGTTATCTCTTAGAATGTGTAACAACGCCTCTTTGTTTCATTTCCTTTTTGTTTCTCAGATTCTGACTTAGATAGTGCGTATGGCTGTCATGTAATATATATATATATATATATATGTTGTATTTTCTCTGGGAGGTTTCTGTTGGATGTTTTTGGTATATCACTTATAAAGCAGGGTTCTTAAGCGGCGTTCCTTTGATCGGAAATATATGTTACTAAAAATTTAACTGGCACGTGGCTCAATCATCAGGGTGTGAAGATTTCCCCTTGATTTTTTGAGGAAAATGGACTTAGGTCTAGCTACTAATTTAGCTCTTGTGATATCTGTTATTGGTGCCACAGTACTTAGGTCATCTGATGGGTTGCAATCCTGATTATTTATATTGTTACTAAAACAAATTATTTTGCTCTTCAAATTTAAATGCAGAACATCATTGGCATACCGCTAAATCTTGATGTGCCCAAATTGTTGCATGTACTGTATATGGATAAAGTCAACTACTATGCAGGTAAAAGCCACCTCCATAGAATCTCGATTTTATATTTACTTTAGTTTTGTTCTTCATCATCTGAATGAACCTATCAAGATTAGCGTTTACACCATGTAAATGAATTGATTACATACATTTCCTTTTTGAAAATCATTCCTTGTTTTGAGCTACGCAAACTACCATATAAAATTTCTGTCAAACGGCACCTTCTTAATAGCCTTTTTACGATTTTACATGTGAGAGGTTTAGCTACTAGAAGAGTAAAATCACATAGGTTTGGTTTTTTGTGCTTTGGATGGGAAGATGTCTATATGAACTGCTATGGTTTAATTGGTTTGTTATGTTTTTTCAGTTCAGTGGCTTGAGAGTAAAACTCAAGAGTTTGAGCCAACATATCTATATACCATGGAAAAGGTAAACGTTATTCTCTCTCAAGAATGTAAAGCTCACTAGTGGAAAATGCTGGAGCATCTTATCAAAGAAAGATGTGAAATGAGGAATTCTTCGGTTGAACTTCTGGTTCGGTCTCACAATTGTGTTGTTCTTTTTCCATATAGGGTTACTTCTTGCTGCCTGATGAAGCAAAATCACGGCATAACATTCGCACTGCAAATGTCAGCATATCGGCACGGCATCCCTGCTTTGGCAACAGGTAATATTCACGTTATTGGCCCTCAATTTGGAAACAGTGATTTTAATTGCTAGAGCTGTATCCTTATGATAAGCTTCTAAAATTGGATTACTTTTTCAGGTGGCAGCAACTTCTTATAAACAGAGTTGTTGGATATGATACTATTATAATGAATAGCTTACAGAACTCTGCTGGTCAAGGTAGGCAGTAGGTCTTTGTCTTGTTCATAATGTCCATGCAAGTTTTGCTATTTGTGGGTCTCATCCTTTGAAGCCTGTAATTCCTCAACTATGGGTTTGTCTTTTCTTTTGTATTTTGTGCGGAAACTGTTTCTTTCTGAAATGTTAGGCTACCACTAAAAAGAGGTTGTCTATTTAGCTTATTGTAACTTTAAACTAAGTTATCCTCGGGGAATTCTAGTCGAATTTCAGTGTGCAGCAATATATTGGTTCATGCAAGACTTTGCAAAATGTAAAATAACCAATGTCGTTGTTGGTAGCTGTTACATGATATTTCCATCTGTCGTTGTCGCTGCTCATGTCCCTTTGATTGTTTCTTACTTTCTATATGCTATTGTGAAAGCGTCAGTTTGCACTCCATATGACTGCCAACTTCCTCCATTACAGGTTATCTATACAACTACCAGACAAGAGAATTTTACAATCTCAGTTACTCCCAAGAACTTCCTGACGGTTCTGCGCATTTCGGAGGTTTGTCATTTTCTGTCACGGAAACAGCATATGTTGAAAACTTTCCCTTGAATCTCGCAAGTCTATCGATTATGAGCGTTACGTTGGATTGGAAGATCTTACCTTGGCTGCTTTATTAGCTCTTGCAACTTTTATCTGTAGTTTGGTGTAAGCATTTACTTTAAGAGTAATATTTTAATGCCGGTGTATGCAGATTACTTGGTGACGAAATGTGGTGTCCTAATGATGTCACTTTTTGTGTTTTTCACAACCACAATGTCTGTATCATTCACATTGCGAGAGACACAAACTCGCATGTTGAAGTTTACAGGTTAGAATTTCTTCTATTCCAATAGCTTATGGTTTCCAATCTTTGCTTCTCAACAATCATCTTTGTTTCGATATCACTTTGTTGCAGTGCAGCTTCAACACCATGCCCAGCATCGGTTACCAACATTTCAGTTGATCTTTGTACACGTGATCGAATCGCTTGTCTTTGTACCGGTATGCATACATAACCCTGGTTCTTTTTTATTCCAAGATTTCAGAGGATTCTCTTAAGCGACATGATATAACTATTTGAAATTGCAGATTATGATTGGGATTTTGTTCTTCCTGTTTGAGTTTTACGACGATCAGCTATTGGCTTTTATGGTTCTAGTTCTTGTCTGGCTTTGCGAATTATTCACCCTGATAAGGTTTTGGTCTCCTCTTTTGCCTCAGTCACCTGTATTTCCACTATGAAGCTCTTTTGCTCGTGATAATCTCACTGCCAAGTTAAAGTTTTTTTTGTAGCTGTTCAATGGAATAATAACAAACTCTTATCCTCCATATATTGCAGTGTCAGGACACCAATATCGATGAAGTTCTTCCCGCGTTTCTTCTTGCTGTACTTCTTGGTGTTCCATATTTATTTCTTCTCATATGCATATGGTAAGAGATGTGGTTTTACGTTATATTTGTCTCATTAACTACTGAAACTGCAGACGCGTTCACTTACTGCATAACTCTCCACAGGTTTTTCTTATCTCGCCCTAATGACAACCGCTGCATTCATGCAACACTTAATTTTATACTTCTGGAACCGTTTTGAGGTACGCGTTTGATTCCAACAACTCGAAGATTGGCCAAATCCAGAGAAGCTAAGCTTCAATTCAAAGTTTTTATCACAAAATTACAGGTACCAGCTCTTCAGAGGTTCCTTCAAAGCCGACAGTCACACCTTCAGCAACACCCAGACTTTCACATCACTTCCTCAACAATCCTAGCATCAACTCTTCACATCACAAGGCTGAACAGAACAACAAGAAACCGAACTCCGTCTGGTCCTAACCACACAACCCCAAACCAAAACACGGAAACAAGATCTTTTACAGCGGATGGAGGAGGTGTCGGGAATCCGGCACAATATCAAGAGCAGCAAGAAGAGAATGAAGCAAACACCGTTCCTGCAGAGCCTAACCCACAACAAGCAGGCGCAATGAGCTCGTTCAGCTCGATGCTTCTATGGATTTTAGGCGGGGCTTCGTCAGAAGGACTTAACTCGTTTCTTTCGATGTTTAGAGATGTGAGAGATGAAGATGAAGCACAAGTGTTTGCAGATACTAGTCCACCTCAAAACCCGCATCATGATCCTCTTTCAGTTGATTAAAGTTTTTTTTTTCTTTGTTTGCTGTATATTTTGTATTTTTGGCCTCTGGTTTTTGTTCCTTGTTTGCTTGTATAGTCACTGGCCAAAAACAGACTAGCTTTTGAAATATTAAGGTGATCAAAAATTGGTAAAGAAGGGAGAAAAAAAAATGATTCTGAAAAGCTTTTGAGAAAATGTGGTAAAGTCATAATTTTCGCAAAATACTTTTTATCATTTCTATGTTTTTATATGTTCCTAAAATATTAATAAAAAAAAAGAACAACAAATGTGATCAGTAGAGTAAGTAGTAATTACCCAATCAGAGATACGAGTTATATATATGAGGAGGATAAATAAACTTGTCAATTTTATATGAACCTTCTCCAGAGTTGTAAGGACATGGCGATGATGATGAGGATAGATAGCGTGAGCCACATCACCAATACTGCTCTACTTCCATGTCTCTACAACGGAACAGTTCTTCGCCGGCGCTCCCTCAGTCTCCGAAAGTGTGGTTTCCGAGAACGAAAGTTTCAGCTCCGATGCGTCTCTGCTTCTTCCGATTCGTTGCAGTTTGATTTCTCTCCGCCTCCAATTGATCACGATTTTCTTGTAAGCTTCACTTGTTTGCTTCTGCGAATTTCAATTTCTTTGAACAGCAAAGTGTTAAAGTCTAGCTCTATGAAACAGTTATTGGAATTTTTTCTGTGAATTAGGAGTTTCTGAGTAGTATAATAATGCTAATGCATTTTTACTTATCGACTTGTGAAGGATACAATAAGTGTTTCTGGAGGTAAAGTTTCTGAAGATGGTGTTGTTGAGAGTTTTGATAACGACGATGAGGCTTTGGATGCATTTGATAATGGAGTTGTGGTATGTAACTTAACTTTGGAGCTCTTTGGATTTGCATTATCATTTTTGTTTGATCAAAACTTGCTTTATAGGTTGTGGACCTCTCACATTTTGGGAGAATTCGAGGTATATCCTTGTTTATCTGCTGTCTTATTTGACATTGAATTCGTTCTAATTTGCTTAGCTTTTCGCTCTGAATTTGCCTATGAATACTACCTTAAGTTTTTTTTTTTTAATCTATTTTCCATCAAGTTAGTGGAGATGACCGTGCTCATTTCCTTCATAACCAAACCACTGCCAATTTTGAAAGCCTTTATGAAGGACAGGTGAGTCTTTTTAGGGATATTTGAATTTGAGTGTATATTGTTGCCTCTGTGATTGGTAATCACTTGTGGATCTATCTGCTCGTTTGTGAAGGGATGTGACACTGTATTTGTTACCCCAACAGCAAGGACGATAGATATTGCACATGCCTGGATCATGGTAATAATACTTCTTCTTATGGGAGTAAGATAAGTTTGGGTTCACATTTAGTGGCTCATATATTGATAATCTATGTTTAACATACCTTTTTTTGTTTCCAGAAAAATGCAATATTGCTGACTGTTTCTCCAACGACATGCCAAAGCATAATTGAGATGCTCAACAAGTATGTTAAAACGTTTCATCTTGTTAACATATAACATTTTTGCTGGTTTCTTTGAAAATCTGCTTTCGTTGGATAACCATGACATCACTTATTTCTCATCTTCGTCTTCTCAGGTACATTTTCTTTGCTGACAAGGTAGAGATCAAGGACATCACCAAGCAAACTTGCTTATTTGCTTTAGCTGGACCCAAAAGCAACCAAGTAAGATTATTCTTTAAGCAGACTGACTAATCCTTGTAAAATTTTCTCTGTTTTAGTCTTTATGCTAGTTCAGTTACATTATTCTTATGCTACTGTAAAAAACATGAAACAGATCATGTCTAAACTGAATCTGGGAGATCTTATTGGGCAGCCATATGGCAGGCATCAGCATTATAGTGTAAGTCTTTTTTTGTAATATCGAAACAGATCTTGTGAAGCAACATGTAAGTAACAAGCCCTTTTCTTTGTCAGTTTGATGGAATGCCAATAACAGTTGGGGTCGGAAGTCTTATTTCAGATGAAGGCTTTACCATGTTAATGTCGCCAGGGGGTGCCGTTTCAGTCTGGAAGACCCTTTTAGCTGAAGGTGCTATTCCGATGGGTTCTGTAGCCTGGGAGAAACTTAGAATCACTCAAGGTTAGTAAAAATTATTGTCCAAATGCAGGCGCCATAAGTATTTGTCGATTTGGTTTTGCACTGATGACACTACTATCACCCGTTAACCTCCAAAATCTAATATCATGAATTTGTAGCCACTAGTCCGATAGTCCTACTAATGGCATGATTGGTCGATATTTACCTAATATAGGCAAGAAGTTCATAAGTATGCTCTCAGATCTTTGCCTTGCCATTAGCGAAATCAGAATTGTTAGATCTTACAGAACTGTTGATGTAGTGAATACGCAGAGAAAATAAAATGTTTCTCAGGCCAAAAGCATTGATGTTTTGCAGGAAGACCAGCACCTGAGAGAGAACTCAGCAAGGAATTTAATGTTCTGGAGGCGGGCCTATGGAACTCGATTTCATTGAACAAAGGTATTTGAGAAGCTTTTGTTCAATGAACTAAAATGATACAATAAACACCTATCAGTAAACAATCTTCAAACATCTCAGGATGTTATAAGGGACAGGAGACAATAGCAAGACTCATGACATATGATGGAATCAAGCAAAGATTATGTGGACTTAATCTCTCTGCACCATCGGAACCCGGCAGCACCATCACAGTCGACGGGAAAAAGGTTTTGAGCGTTTGTGTGCATACCTTAGTAGCTTGAAACGAAAACAAAGAAGAAAATCCAAATTTTGTTATACTTTTACTTAACTAACTTATAAACATTATTTTTAGGTGGGGAAGCTAACGAGCTACACTGGGGGAAAAAACGGGTCTGGCCATTTCGGGTTAGGCTACATCAAGAAACAAGCAGCCTCAATTGGCAACACAGTGACTGTAGGTGAAGATATTTCAGGGATTGTATCTGAAGTCCCTTATCTAGCGCGGCAACATCCTCCATCAGCCAACTCGAGTTCTTGAGTAGAAGAAAAAACGCTATGATGCAAGGAACTACATAAGGACAACACACGGGTACCGGAAACAAAACTTGTTTCTGCATTTATTTTGATTTGGAGTATGTTACATTCGGAAATTGAAACATTATTAATGATACATAGGAAGATAGAACAACAGTTTGGGATCTTAAATAGACGTGTTTTAGAGGCAAATCATACTAGGACAATCGCAGAGACGCTTGTTGTGACGTTTAGGAGTGCAATCACAGTAGATAGGGCTAAGCCTTACACTTGGATTCCATGTCCATAATAAGTCATTTAGACATTTTTGTCCTCCATCGTCTGAGCATGAACCTCTGAACACTTGTTGTTTTGATGGGCACCACTGCCTTCTCTCCCCAGCAGCTTCACCTAATCCATCAACGAAAAGAAGAGTTTTTGGTTAATCGGAGATCGATGAGAAAAATTGTAATCTCAGTAGACTGATAAGAAGAACCTTGCGAAAGGTGGATTGGAAGAAGGGAGAGTAAGACAGAGGAAGCCAAGAAGATTGCAGCCAACTTCATATGTGTTTCTGTAAGTTTTTCTCTCTTTGTTTTTTTCTTTGTTCTTTTATATATTATAATTGTTATGATTATGTGATTGTCCCCAAACAAGCACTAACATTTAAAATATTGGCATATATTGGAGTGTATCATGAGTTTTGCTGTTTTGGGTAGTCCTATACATTAGAATGTATATAATCTCTCTATCCTAAAACAAGTTATTCAATAAGTGGATAGTTACTTTTGTATATTTTCAATAATATCAGTAGCTCATTTTTTCTACACATGTTAGTTAACTTCATCTACCCCTATTTATTCAATTTCTTACTTTTGTCTAAAGTCTTCACTTTCTTATATGCATAATATATTAATCAAGAAACATAATAATAGATGTATAAGTGGAATTGTAGTCTCATTGGACCACGTTCTGAATAATAGCAAAAGCAAAATGCACTGAGCTATAAAGTGGTATATGCGGAGGCGCTAGGTCGCTTTCACCTGCGTAATGTTTTGTCTTGACCCGGTGTTAATTTGAAATCAGTTAGAAGATTATTTTCTGTTTACAACTATGCAGGTAGATATTTTGTTAGGGATGCACAAAATATTGAGAAACATTAGACGATAATGGATAATACAGTCTGATTCCTATAATGGTTTAAGGATTACGTAGGATTGAACAAATATGCAAAATTGTTTCTAAAATATAGCTATTCTATTGAAAATTTGATGACCAAATCAAATATATCACTATGTCATCTCCACTATCTTGCAGTCGTGGATGCATTCGTCATTCTGTTCTATACATTATTTCATTTGACACGATTTTGTGACTCTGCATGTTACCAATTAGTGATTTGAGCCTTGGTACACTTCAAGAAATGTTAGGCTTTAATAGCCCACCTTGATGATGGGCCTAAAGGGCCCTTAATATCCATTTGGTGCAAAACTAAACTAAAAGTGAAAGACATTTTTAGAGAAGATTTTTTAAAATAAGACCCAAAGGTTTATTGTTCTTCCATTCGGAGAAAATGTGAATTGTTAATGGAGATAAGTTTGTTGTTGTTTTTTTAATAATAACTCAGGTGATCCTATGAGGTTTCCACGGCCCAAAAACTATTCTTCGGGTTCGGGGAAACCATATTAAATTACTCGAATCCCAGTAGCCAATATTACTCGAACACAAGTGGCGGAAATTACTTTCCTTTACCACTGGACCAAAGCGACAAGGAGATAAGCTTACCAAATAGTTACAATCTATTTGTTGCGGTGTTGTTTGATGAGAATTACGTAGGATATCGTAATTCTTTGTAACAAATTAAGTATATCATTGTTTAGCTTTTCATTAGAAACTGAAACATTATTCTTGACACATAGAAAAATGATTTAGAACAACAGTTTGGGTCTTATATAGACGTTTTCTAGGGACAAATCATATTAGGACAACTACACATCATATTCCTGTAAGGAAAATCAGAGCAAATGCAAGAGACTCGGGTGAGCCTTACACTTGGATCCCAAGTACTTATTAAGAGATCTAGACATTGTTTTGCTCCATCCACTTCACAATTAGTATCAAACATTTGTATTTTAGACGGACACCATGGCCTTCTCTCCGCATTAATATTCATCCTTGATTCTTCACCTAATTGATCAACAACAACTAAAAGAGTTAAATCAAACTGGTTTAGGTCAACCAAATTTCAATGAGCAAAATGGTAACTTCGGTGGAATGATTAGAAGACCTTGTGACAGGTGGCTTGGGAAAAGGGAGAATAAGACACAAGTAACCAAGAAGATTGCAACAAACTTCATATTTTCTTGCAAGTTTCTTCTATTTTTTGTTTTTCTTTGCTTATGTGTTGTTAAGAGCTTGTGATTGTCCCAAGAACGAACTTACATTTTACATATATACACAGAGCAGATCCAACATATTAGAGGCCCAAGGAAAATTCACTAAATTGTGGCCCTTATCGCCTTATCTGAAACTATATCATGATTTTTTTCTATATTTAACAACATTTTCATTTGTGATATTAATGTTTAACAAACCAAAATTGGATAAATCATCACGTAAAATAGGTATTGATTACTTATTTATTTAGAATCATTCTTTTGATATCTATATATTTATTATTAGATTTTTTCCAAAAGATAGATTTAAAACTAAAAACATAAATTTAAAAAATTACTAGGCATGTCAATCGGGCTAACTCGGCCTAGTCTGAACCCTAAGCCCACAAAACCAGGCATATATTATATTTGAATCTGGCATGGCCTGTAAAAATTTGGAGTCGTATTTTGATATATGTCATTGCCCTAACAAAAAAAGATGATGTTTAAGACCCAAAGCTATATAGTTCACAAAACAAAACATGGTGTTTAAGAAAAAAAGAGAGATATTTTTTATTCACGTTGACTAGACTGAATTGCATCCATTTTGGACGATTTTTGAATCATATGCGTACTAGAATTTGGACGCAAGATAAATCCAAATTAGCAATTAAATTTTGTTGTTCCTAAATAATGACAACTAGGTCTGGGCACGAAGCGAATATCCAGAAAAATTGTCTCGATTCGTTTTAACCGAATATTTGATCATTGACAACAAGTACTTAAAATTGCACACAAATACATACTAATATCCCAAAATAACAACTTGTTTCCACATTTATACTGAAATCAAGTCTTCGGGGTTTTCACGAGAAACTGAAACATATATTATTATTATTGATACAGATAAAAATGATTTAGAACAACAGTTTGGGTCTTAAATAGACGTTTTCTATGGGCAAATCATGTTAGGACAACTGCAAAGAATATTGTTGTTAGGTTGAGGAGTGCAATTGCAGGAGACTGGGCTAAGCCTTACACTTGGATCCCATGTACTTAATAAGTTATTTAGACATTGTTGTGCTCCATCATTTCCACACGAACCACCGAACACTTGTTTTTTAGACGGACACCATGGCCTTCTCTGCGCATCAATATTCATGCTTGATTCTTCACCTAATTCATCATCAACAAAAAAAAAAAAAGTTAAACCAAACTTGTTTACGTCAAGCAAATTTCGATGAGCAAAATGGTAATCTCAGTAGAATGATTAGAAGACCTTGTGAAAGATGGCTTGGGAGAAGGGAGAATAAGACACAAGTAACCAACAAGATTGCAGCAAACTTCATATTTTCTTGTAAGTTTTTTCTCTCTTTTGTTTTTCTTTGCTTATGTGATGTTATGAGCTTGTGATTGTCTCCAAGAAAGAACTTATATTTCACAAATATATACATAGCAGATTTAATATAGTAGAGGCCAAAAGGAAAATTCATTTAAATGTGGGCCTTTTATTTTAAAATATATCATGATTGTTTTCTATTTTTAACAACATTTTCATTTATTATATTAATGTTTTTAAAAACCTAAATTAGATCAATCATCACTTTCAAATGGTTTTAGTTACTTATCTATTTAAAATCATTGTTTTGTTATCTATGTATTTATTATTAGATTTTACAAAAAGATATATTTCAAATTAAAAGCATAAATGTGGGATATCTTGCATCATATTAAATATTGATGCAGTTTCAAAATATAAAAATTTCTAAGAACTTAGTGAAATATATGAATTCTTAATATATCATCATCTTATATATTGAAAACTAATTTGGACTAATAGAAAGGAAAAATGAGCAAATAATTGACAGATGGGTGAATTGGACAGAATCTCTACTTTTTTACATATACTCATTCACATTCTAACAACTCATTTTCGTATATAAGAAAAAAAAATTCTATCAAATATATAAGTATGTAACTTCTGAATAATATTTATAAATTTTAAGTACGTATAAAAATAAGAAATAATGGTAATTATTATTATTAATTTTCCGGTTTAAATCTAATTCGACTTATCTTTTGTGGTTGTTTTAAAGGTTTTTTCAAGCTTTTATCTTAGGGCTTTCAGTTGTGTAATAGATTGTTCTCTGGTATCCTCTATATATGGCTCTAGATTCTTCTTTGGCATATTCTCTATCTTATACTGAATGCTCGAATAACTACTCGATAAACTTAATCACAAGGTAGTAATAGTATATATATACACTAAAGAATTGTGAGATTCGTTCTAGGTTAAAGCTTTGAAGTTTGTTTGTTGGTTTTCACATTTTTGAATAAATTTGCAAAGTCAATAATAGATTAAATTAATGAATTGGGTTATAGGGTATTTTAAAGAACAATAATTAGCAGCACATAATACGAAATTCAGTAATGAAGAAATGTTCTCGAACATGAAACGCAAGTTTAAACTAATTCTTTTCAAGACTTTAGCCACTACATTTTAATACTCGAGTAATAAAATTTTATTTGTAATTTTCTAGTCAAATTCGCATTATCAAACAAGTTTATTTGGTTCACAATGCGTTCTAACATCAATTCTCATTGGTTAGAAATACATTGCTCAATTTACAATCGTTCAAGCATTTTATCGAACACTTTTGATGCATTTAAAAACTTATCATCTAAAATAGGGTGATCATTTCTATTTTATCATTAAGAGAATGTGAATCCAAGAACCTAGTGATGGAGAATTCTTAATGACAATCAATTCACTTATTCATTGACTCTTTCCCTTAGAACCCTAAAACCCAATTGGACAACTACTCACACATAGAAAAACAAATAAGAGAAATAGATTATGTAACTATGCATATTTACCAATCAGTGATTTAAGCCTTCGAACACTTGTTCAAGCTTTGACAGCCCACCTTCGAAGATGGGAGTAAGGGCCTTGATCTCCATTTGGTGCAAAACTTAACTAAAAGTGGTAGACACTTTTAAGTTCTTGAAATAAAGAGCCAAAGTGTAGTGTATTCGATGAGGTTTTGTTTGATACAAATTTAAAACTATCATGAATGTGGTGCATGTAGAATATCGTAATTCTTTGTAAATAAGTATATCATCTTTGGGATTTTCATTAGAACCTAAAACATTATTCTTGATACGCAGAAAAAGTATTTAGAACAACGTAACAGTTTGGAGTCTTATATAGATGTTTTCTAGGGACAAATCATATTAGGACAACTACAGAGAATTTTGTAGTTAGGATAAGTAGTGCAATTGCAGGAGATGGAGCTATGCCTTAAACTTTCATCCCAACTAGCTGCTAAGAGCATTAGACATAGAGAGTCTCCATCGTTTCCACAATTACCACCAAACATTTGTTTTTTCGACGGACACCACGGCCTCCTCGTAGGATCCATGCTTAATTTTTCACCTTATTATTCAACAACAATACAAAGAGTTAAACCAAACTAGTTTAGGACAACCGAATTTCAATGAGCAAAATGGTAACTTCAGTAAAATGATTAAAAAACCTTGTGAAAGGTTGCTTGAGAAAAGGGAGAAGAAGACACAAGTAACCAAGAAGATTGCAGCAAACTTCATATTGTTTTGCAAGTTTCTTCTCTCTTTTGTTTTTCTTTGCTTATGTGATGTTTATGAGCTTGTGATTGTCTCCAAGAAAGAACTTATTTTAAATATATACACAGAGCATATCTATCATATTAGAGGCCTAAGGAAAATTCATTGAAATTTCATGATTGTTTTCTATTTTTAACACTATTTTCATTTATTTTATTAAATTATTATTGTTAAAAAAAGAAGTAGATTATAATATTATATTTATGGAAATAATGTATTACAATATATACTTTGCTATTCAATCATGTAGTCAGATTCAATTCTTTAAAGTTTCGATTAAATTTTGATATTATTTTTAAGAATCCATTTGTGTGGATTTCAAATCTCTGCAGTATATCTTGGATTTTGATTCTAAAAATTTAGGAAAATTAGATATTAAGGATCTTTTTTCAAAAGTTTGTCCATCTATAACAGTACAAAGAGATTTCATTCCAAATAAGAAAACAAACTCTAATTTTATAATTTTCTCCGCCTTGGGTTCTAAGTAATAAATCTAATCATCTTTGTCAAACAGAGGGTTCAACTTGGGTTAATAAGTTGTGGCCGGATTATCGGTTTAACTGAAACTAATCAATTTTAAAACGCGATTTAGTGATTTTAAAACGTAATTAGGGAGAAAATTTGATTTTGATTCATTGGGTTGAATTGTATAAAATTAGGTGGAATTGGAAAGAATATCAATACTTCAAGGGGAAATGGGAAGAGGGTGAAAGTACAGTGGAAACCTAGTTGAAACACTATATTAGAGGGAACAGAGGCAAACAACCCTTATAAAAATTCTAGGGTTTATAACATACTTGACCTTGGGATTAGGATTTGTAACCTTTTCTGAACTTTTTGGTATAATTTCTGAGGTGGTGAGCTAGTGGTTCTAGTCTGATGATAGAGTAGCCATATTGGTTTAGGCTAAAGATCGATTATCCCGAGATAAAAAATTGCTTAACTCTATCCTTTTGGCTACATGTGTATACGCCTACTGTGTAAAACCATTTGAAAACTAGTTTATCTATGTAGCCAAAGGGATATAAAGCTATACTAAATTTCCAAATTAGTTTGTGATAATAAAATAATTGTGAATATGTTTTGTGAGTTCTCATCGGAAATTTAAATCATTGTTATTATTGAAAATATTTAGGATACATGAGAACAATCAGTTTTGGTTTGGACATCTCTGATCATATTGGAGGATTTAGGTACTAGGACAAGGCAAGTAACGACAATAACAGAGACGTTTATTCTGTGGTTGAGGAGTGCAAGTGCAATCGGTCGGACAAAGATCTCCAATATCATCCCATGTATTTCTTAAGTCGTTAAAGCATTGTGTGTAATCAGTTCTATTGCATGAACCATCAAATATTTGTTTTCTTGTTGGACACCACGGCCTTTTCTCCGCAATGGTTAGGCTTGGGAGAAGAGACAATAAGACACAAGAAACCAAGAAAATTGCAGCTAACTTCATCTTTTTTTGTTCCAAGTTTTTTTTCTGGATCTTGCTTGTATGTTGTTTTGACTTGTGAGTTCTAATATTCGACATGTATATAGTAGCTCAATGTATATATAACTACACATGTTTGACCATACATGATATTAAAACTTGTTTTGGAATCTAGTAAATTGGTGAGACTTAAAAAGGCAATTAGTGTTTAAGTAAGCTATATATTGGTTAAACTTTTCTATTAAACAATAACTGTAAAGAAACCATTACCAATATTATTTTGAAAATAGTCAAATGCATTTAATCATTTTCTTACCCAAAAATTTAGCTCATTTCACTCAAAATAGTTACAATATGACATCTATAATTAATACTTCCTTAAATTAATAATTTTCTCCAGTCCTAAATTGATATTTTGGCCCAAATATCACCTCTATAAATTAAGAAACATGATAAATTAATAAATTTAGTAAAATACATTGACCCTAATATTATTGATTTATACAGGTTTTATTGTAGATGTTTTAAATTTATTAAATATATAAGAATTTATTTTCAATTACAAATTTATCATTTTTATTGACGTATCGTTTGCTGTAGGTTTTACATTTTCTTCCATAGTATTTTTTTTATTTCCGATAGATCCTTCTAAAATTTGCGCCACAATTCAGTTTTTTTTATTTGTAAAAAGTAATTCTAGATATCTAAATTTTATCAAAGTTTTCATTTAAAAAATATTTCTCTTGTTTCTGAAACTTATTATGATTTTTTAATTTTTTGTTATACATTTTTTTATTTAAATCGTTTATTAGATTTCTATTCATAACAAAATAAGTAGAATATTAAAATTTCATAAAATAGTCAATTAATGTATAACATAAGTAAATTAATATTTTATATATTTCCTGTATACTTCTTGTTGAATAGCAAAAATACTTTTTTCAGACTCATTGGCTTGTGAATAGTTTATATTATGATGGGTCATTTTGGATATATTATATCATCGATAAAATTTATTCATTTAATGAAATAACATATCCTTCACAATTTAGATTACTTTAGAAATAGCTTATATTTTTTTCTATGGTAAAACGAATGAAACTTAAGTTCCTAGCAACGTCTTCAAAATACTAAAAGTTACTTACTTACTTGCTGCGCCACAACACATATTGTGTCCTGCCTAGCTCTTACCAAGATCCTTCTTCAGAAACTTCCTTTGTTCTTGAGCCAATTTGTAAACTCTTCAAGAGTGTTCATATCTGCTCTATAGTGCTTCATTGTGAACTCAAGAAACATAGACCATGTAAAATCGGGATACGCTCTCTCACCTTCTAATTCACTTGGTGGCTTCACCACTTTGTCCACTTTCGGACATAGGAAGAATGCAAGTGTCTTCCTTGTCGTCTCGCCGTTCACCACCGCCCGATGCAAGCAACTCTTGTATATTCCATTCGTTAGAGCCTATGGTCAAATCCCCCAAAAAAAATTTTAAAAAATTAGGCTTCTTCTATATTATTAGTTCTCAATTCTCACATACTACTTAGAGAGGTGCATTGATCTTCTTTTTTTTTGTCAAACGAGAGGTGCATTGATCAAACTTCTTAAATCTGTCTCGATTTCTCAAACTATTTGAAGGTTTTCTACCAAATTTATATCAAAAGAATGTTTTGTAAAATAAAATTAAGGGAAATTTGGGACTCCAATTTTCAAACGTGTTTTAAAAAAACAAATTGCGCTCATCCATGCTGGATCTTAAACGAAAGAAAAACAAAAAAAAAGTTACCATTAAAGTGTCGCCAATGTTCACCACCAATGCTTGAGGTATAGGAGGGATTGATTGCCACTGGTTGTCCACAAAAACTTGAAGACCACTGACTTGATCTTGTTGAAGTATAGTTAGAGAGGTTGGGTCGCAGTGAGGCCCCGTACCTAGTACAAGATCTGGTTGCTTGCATTTTGGATAGTAATTTAATCTAAATATCGATTCATTGTCTTCAAAAAATTCTCTAAAATGCTCCCTTTTGATACCAAGACTCATTCCAAGAAGTTCCATGATCTTTAGAGAGAGATTGCTCATGGTCTCCGCGTATTCTTGATAAACACTCCTGCATAAATGCATGGACAAAATCCAACTATTTTAGTCTTCTTGCATTATACGTAGTATATCGATAACGTAAACGTAATAGTAAAGGCGAAGGAAAAAAATATATTTTTATATACCCGAAATCTTTGTATCCGTCTCCCATTGTCTTACTAATGTAATTTTTAACGGTTTGGGAGTAGTTTTCGCTCTTCTCCGTCGGGGAAAACGAAAACGATAGCGTTTCCTTCCACGGAAGATTCTCCTTGAATCTCCCTACAAAACTACTAGCGTAGCCTGTGGTTTCACCCACCTTCCTCTGAGCCTTTAGTTTCTCATAATTCGGTGACTTAAAGAATGTGTCCATAAGCTTATGGGCAGTAGACAAAAGCCTCTCGTCAACTCCGTGGTTGGTGACTAGGAAGAAACCATGTTTCTTTGCTGCTTCAGAGACGAGTCTTTCAGCCTCCGAGACCAATAATGGGTCGTTGGAGAGGAAGCCTGCGAGGTCGATGACAGGGACTTGGAGGATTGGAACATTTTTGGAAGGTTTCTCATGGTCAGGCCATACAAACTCTTGAGGTATATGGTCTGGTTGATGATTTAGAACCGTTGAATCGAAGATCCTCAAAGGGTTCTTTTTGGATTTGTTTTTGTTGAATCTTTGAGGGAGCTTTATGATGCATTCCATTTTAGGTAGAGACTAAAAGATGTTTCATCAAATTTATCGCTCTTTTCTTTTGCAAGTGTTGTCGTGTAAAAAAATGGACAGGTGAAGAGTGACATTTATAGGGGCTGTAGTGACATTTACAGATCATGAAACCTATCACGGATATATATACATAAAATGATGGAATAGGAATCATGATCTGTAAAAATTTAAGTGAGGATAACTACTACCACGTATAGATTATTTGGATCTTACAAAGACTTAAGTCTTTAGATTATTCGTTTTTAGTTATATTTATTTTCTACCAAATGGATCAAATACTCTTTGGCTCTATTAAGATAAGAAATATTAATTTAGGATCCAATTTAGGATTATGATACTTGTTTCTCTAAAGCTTTTACATATCTAAATTTTTTATTAGTGATAACTATTATTATTATGATAACATCAAAACGTATAATCTTCATTTGCTGACGAAAAAAAATCATTATCTTGAATTACAATCTTTTTGATGTTGTTACATTTATTGTTGATTAGCTGGTGAGTGATTATTTTCTCAATGTCGTTGTAATCAACAATAAACTAGCAACTAGATTTTAACCCGCGGTATACCGCGGGACGATTTAGTTTTAAAAGTAATATATATTAAAACTTGTAAATTTTATTTTTACAAAATATTTATATTTTACAGTTTATAATTGTTATTAAGTAACGCTATACCACGAATTCATGAGACAATTGGTAAAAAACTGAAGTTTTGACCCCTATTAAAACAGCATATTAATAATATTTTAAAATTTTATAAATATTGATTCAAATACATCCACCATATAACTCAAT
>Ga0041059_1000156_pt1 | contig 42774 bp, 40 predicted proteins | sample AraColnosormetaG_FD_56232 | JGI IMG/M metagenome (GOLD analysis project Ga0041059, IMG submission 56232) | Arabidopsis roots microbial communities from North Carolina, USA - Col MF nosort | ecosystem: Host-associated > Plants > Roots > Unclassified | place: USA: North Carolina | collected...
TTTTTTTTTGGGAACTGATGGTTAAATGGTAGGTCTATACCAATTCCAACACATGCCAAATTAATTCGAAAATCAAACAAAAACCAAACCGATCTAAGTTTTGGTTTAGAGTTCAAACAAGAATATTACGACAACGGAATACTGTATGTTTGATATATTTCACAAAGAGATACAGAGCATTGTTTATATTGTACAAGTAGTAGGCGTGAGCCTCAAGATTATGCAATAAGTATAATTTCCTAAACTAGTGAATTGGAATATTGAGGAATGAATGAGCATCTAATCATATCTCTCTAGCTCGACAGAATAAACCAAATACGTTTATCTAAATAAGTCATGTATATCTTGTAATAATGTAGTCAAGGTTGGAATCCAATCTTTTTGGAAACATGTTTTTAATTTGGTTGACTAAATATATTGTATTCCTTACTAATTTATTATGTAAGATAATGTTAATTCGAAGGATCCCTTGAATATAGTTACAATTCTTACTATAAATACGAAACAACTCCTCCTTCATTCTCATTGCAATACAAAAATATCAAAAGTTCTTAATATTTTAATTAACAAAGAAAAAAGAGAGAATGGTTAGAACAAATGTTGTCTCTTTTGTTTTATTTGCTGCTATAGTGCTATGTATAGGTATATTTTTTTTAGTACTAAAGCTTTAACCTTTTTCATGAAGTTTTCATGTTGGGAAATTAATTTACATGATATTTTTTCTATTGAATGTAGGATCCATTCAAATAGATGGACAAAAACACACCGCACCGTGGATACCTGAAGACAATTCGATATGTTGTAAAGAACATCCGAGTGTTGGAAGATGTCTTCCAAACATCGATGATAGTGCTGAGAAGGGTGGGAAATGCTGGAAGTTTTGTATTGAAGGGTGTGAAACAGGAGGTTTTTGCAAACTTTTTGGACATAAACATATATGTCATTGCAATTGTTCCGGTTAATATGCATCATGCAAAATTAATAAGGCTCCTACGTACGATACAAGGAAAAATTTGTTTGAAAATATAATTAATAAAGGTTCAACTACATTGTTCAAAAATGAATAACAGATTGCATAAATTTTATATCTCTTCTCTTCTTCTCACTTCTCAATATCAACTTAAAAAATAAAAATCAATAATCACATTTTGAAACATTTATACAAATATAAATGAATAACTCGTATGTATGTATATATATACTTAAATTTCTGCATATGTATAGTATTGTTCCAATTAGTGTTTAAAGACACCTGGATTATTCTTTATATAAAATTTACGAATTTGGTAATTTATATCTATTATGTATGTAGTACTCCGTTTTTTTTTGTTAACCGCACATTAGTTATAAAAAAACTCCATTGGAGATTTCTTTTCTACATATGTACAACATGGTATTTTTTCTACATATGTACAAAGCTTCAATTTAAATTGAGACGGTATAATCAGATAATTATTCCAATATGTAACATGTTAACTCAAGAATACATATTTTACTATAAGAACAGTTCCATTGGTAGTATCTTATTAAGGTTTTTAACCCTCTGGAGATGTTCTAAAGTTTCAAAAGATTAATTAATAATAATTTTTTCAAAATTAAAAAAAAGAGGGAAGGGGTCATTATTTACCATTTATAACTTGATCACTAGCCATTAGGATATTGCTATTGCATGATCAACATTTATTTAGTTGCAAATAGTGATTAATTTTAAAATTGACTAAATCATCTATTGATGACAGAACATGGGTCACAATCATGTAGTTGCAGATTGCAATCGACGTGGGTCACAATCTTTGCAGTTTTATCCCAAAACAAAAATAAGACACTCTTTAATCTTCAAGTTAAGACACTTAAATGTCGTAGACTGTTACATTTACTGATCAATCGATTATTTCAGAGAACAAGAAATGGAATATACTGATATGATTAGGATTCTGTGATTGGAAGGAATGTCCAGCTCAACCATCACAAGTAACGATCTAATCGATCCTAAAACAACGTTTAATGCTTTATAAACTACCAAGAAAAATACAACAATACACGAGATTAAGAAATGTTATAATGTAATTGATAACTAATGACATCAGAATAAAATGGTGCGTCCAAGATTGTCGTTGTTTGGACGCCTTTTCTTCAAAAAGTCAATGGAACGAAACTCCAGACGTGCATGGTGCAACAAAACAATGTCACTAACCTAATAAATAAAACAAGTTTATCGATCAAATTAATTATCTGCGTAAAACCAAACCAAAACATTTGTTTCTCTGTTGTTTGTCTCAAACTCAAATGGTTGACCGTCCTACCGATGTGGTCGTAGAAGTCGGTTCTTCCGGCAGAACTATTTTCCGACCGGACGAGACTCCGACTCCAGAACCTCGGAGACCAACACAATTGCCGCCAGTTCCTGCACCGGAGAAAAAACTGACCCTTTTTGCCTTAAGACTCGCTGTTCTTGAGAAGGTTTTTGAGATTCCAACATTCTAGTTCATTATTTAGGAGTCCTTTTCTTGAGTTTTAAATTGTGTTCTTAAATCTTAATCACAGATTGCTTCAGGGTTGGGATCTTTAGGTTTCGTGTGGGCCACGGTTGTTCTTCTTGGTGGATTCGCTGGAAGTTTAGAGATAACAGATTTCTGGTTTGTTACTGTGATTCTTGTTATTGAAGGAGCTAGGCTTTTCAGTAGAAGCCACGAGCTTGAACTGCAGCATCAGTCTAAGTACACAATCTCTGGAATCAACATCTTCCGGTTCCTTGTCAAACAAATTAACCAAATATTTCACCAGGTGGCTCACATTGCCGGAGACGACAATAGACCATCGGTTCGAGAAACGAGAACCGTACAAAGGAATTCGGGACACATCACGCGGACAAGGACATGGAAAAGCTCAGATGTTCCTATGTTGCCTTACACAGGATGGGTTTTTGTTTCAAGAAACGTGAGTAGAATCTTCTATTGGCTCCAGATTGCTTCTGCTTTCGCCAGCATTTTTATCTCCACGATCCAACTCATCAAACAAGACTATGGAGGCAACGACTTGAAACCCAAAAGCACCAATCTTCACGCAGCTTTGACTCTCTTCTACTCTCTAGCCCTAGCCGAGGCTCTTCTGTTCCTTGTTGAGAAAGCTTACTGGGAATATATGATTAGTGTTATCCACATTCTTGAGAAAGTGAATGAAGAATGCGGTCTTGAGAGATTTGGTACGGGATCGGTGAGAAGATTCTTCTATGATGCCTACTCAAGATGCCTCAACGGGAGCATCTTCGACGGATTGAAGATGGATATGGTGATCTTTGCCATGGAGCTCTTGGTAGCGAATTCTCTTGATGAGCAGCTCATTGGAGCAGAGATTCTTTCGATATTCTCAACCCACGACGACTATTCGGTTGATACTTTGCAGAAGATTGGGACAAATCTTGCAATCATAGAAAGGTTAGTGGAGATGTTGAATTGGAGAGACAAAAATCAAGAAGATGTGAGAATGTCAGCTGCAGAGATTCTCTCAAGATTAGCTAGTAAGAAGCAGAACTCTCTGAGAGTTGCGGGGATCCCGGGAGCGATTGAGTCGATATCTTCTCTTTTAGAGAGCACGAGAGATTCAGGTGAAGCCACTGATGAGATTGGAGAACAGAGTATAAACCATTCAAATTTATGGACATTGAACAATCTTGGACTGCTGATTCTGAAAAGGCTAGCTCGAGATCATGAGAACTGTGGAAAAATTGGGAAAACAAAAGGGTTACTTTCAAAGATCATTGACTTCACTTATGCTGAGAAGAATTTGTTGGAAAATCCAAATGTTGCTGTTGCAGAGCCTTATAAGATCTTGGCTGTGAAACGGTCTTTGAAGCTGTTAAAGAAGCTGGTGAGCACGACAGGCACAACAGGGAAGAACTTGAGGATGACTATCTCTGGGATTGTCTTCACAGTGAGCAACATTAGGGAAACATTACATCATGGAAAGAGTCAGCCTCATTTGCAGAAGCTTGGTGCAGAGATTTTGACTTTCCTTGCGTTTGAAGAAGGTGCAACCGAGAAAATCGGAGGCACGGGCGGGGTTTTGAAAGGGCTTCTCTGCATATTCTTGAACAATGAGATTCCAAAGGACAAAAGTGGTGTGAGAGTCTCTGCTGGTGAATCTGTTGCTATGCTAGCTCAAGGAAGTAAAAGCAATTGCCAAAAGATATTGAGAGCAAATGTTCTTAAGGGACTCGTTGAAGCGTTGGACAACCCGTTGATTCGGTTGAATGCAGCGAGGATCTTGCGTAATCTCTGTGCATATACAGCTCCTGGTCAGTTCAATGAACAGATGAAGGAAGTTATTAAATCTGCAGGAGCAACAGTAAGTCCTTTCATATGTTCTTGATTCATACGAAATTGATAAGAATCATGAATCACTAGTTATCTTCTCCATGCAGGTTCTTAAGGCAATAAAGTCTGAAGAGAGGAAACCTCAAGAAGTTATGGTGGGATTAGCACCACATATTCTCAAGTTAATGAATACTCCCGAAGAATTGAGAGGGATGTTCGAGGAAGCCGGAGTAACCGAGGAAGAACTAGCCAAGGCATTAATCAATATCCTCAAGAGATATGAACAGCCAGTTCCAAAGGTTCCAAGAATCAGGAGGTTTGCAATAGAGCTAACCATTGCGATGATGAAAGCTAACGTTGAGACTGTCAAGACCTTCCAAAACCTTGAGATGAAGAATGAATTAGAGACCGTCTTTGAGACCGCGGCTGAGCTTGAGAACTTTGATATATTTTCTGGCACGGTCGGTTTGGCACGCCATGGTTCAACTATCAATGAACTCATTGAAGAAGCAATGCTGTTGTTGAGGTAGACAAAAGTTCTCATATGTAACAATTTTAAAGACATTGACTGTCTCAACCCCAAATTGTATTGAACTAATTGTCTTTGCTCAACAAGTTTATCAAATGGACTATTTTCTCTTCTTCTTCTTCCACAGTATTTTCTCTGCTTCACACCTACAAGTCCTGAAAATTCTTAACAAAGACAAACATGATCAAAACACATGTAAGATGATTGCATTATACGTTCATAAGAATGGGATTAATTAATGGTATATGTGTAAGATGATCTCATTACATGTTCATAACAAGAGGATAAAAAGACATGGAAGGAACAAAAGATGATTTCTTCTCTTGACAGAGATTTTTGCCAAAACACAACATATATGCATATGAATAAACTCATATAAACCATAACCAGAAGAGAACTTGTCATGACAAACCTTTAAACATTTTAACTTTCCATTCTATTTTGCACAAACAAAAACACATAACTTAATGGAATTATCTACTTTTGAAGAAATTAAGATCCCATCGGCGTAATAACCCCTCTAAAACGTTTCCTGATGTGCTACTACGTCCAACCACAGTCACTGTTGCCTTTGTACGTGCTGACAAATCAATGACATCATTTTTGTTTTGACTCGTTTTAGGCGAAGCACCAGGAACAAAACCATTTACAGGTCCCGGCAGAGAATCTGATGTTTTAGATGGAACACTGGCTACAGAAGATAATCGTGCATCATGGTTACATGGTGTTGGACCAGAAGCAGAATCTGTATCAGAAAGTGCCAGTTCTGGTTCTGTAGTAGAAGCAGCAGCATTACCTTCACTGGTCTCTGTATTGGTCCTGGAAGGTTCTTTTTTCTGATGAGTTTGTTCAACCTCCATGTCCTTCAGCGATTTCATCACCGCTTCCATCAGCATCTGAGGCCAAGAAGATATGTGAATAAACGAATTTATAGAGCTTGGTCATAAGGAGAGTTCAAAGTGCAAAATCCACTTTTTTTACTCTCACCCTCTCTTCTTCCTCTGCATTTGATGGAAAATCTGCCAGCTCATCTACGTGAAACTCCACATATTGATCATCATCTAAAGCTACTGCGAGATGAGGAGGATATGGATCTCCATTCGACAAATCAAAACTGATCATATCAGAAGATGAACTACTGGAGACTTCAAGACTCTCTTTTTCCTGAAATAAGTCCATATCATGCAACATCAGGAACAATCTACCCATCTCTACATTTTTGTTTCTCAGACAGTATTTTACATGTACAGAAGTTGGTCACCCTGCCACTAGCGTCACTACAAATGTTTACTGAATATACATCATATAATATATACATAAATCAGATAGCTTAGTCAATGACCATTGACCATGCCCATACCATAAACAAAGTAATGCAAAAATTAAAGAGATGCTGAGTTTATGTACCTTGGTTTCTGATGACGATTGATTAGATGGGTCGTTGGAAGGAACCTGAGAGAAGTAACAAAAAACCATCAATAGGGAGATATAAAAACCATATACAGTACCACATACACCTGTTGGTAGTTTCTTTGAAGAACCAAGTGAAGCAAACTCTTTTAGTTTGGTATCTATGCAAGAACAGTTACGGTTTCATGATTCAAATTTTGGAATTAATCGGATGTGAATTTCTAATTTTTGGCACTTGATGCGTTTCGAAATTAAAAGCTATAATTATAAACATTAGGGAGACAACTGATTATTCCACATTTCAAGGGAATCAGCGTTAGAGAAAATTATACTTCAAAAATGTGTATTAAAAACTTGCAGAGCATAGTCACAGACCACCAACCTCTGTGCGACTCATAGGTCTTTTTAAGCGGACTTCATTTATAGCATCAGAGGTGCTACCTGGAGCTAAACCTGAAACCAATTAGAAGAGATGTTGCCTAAGGGTACAACAAAACTTGGAATAAACATAGAAGAAGTTGAATGACGTACTTTTCTGTGCTGAGGATGGGGGAGAACTTAGTTGTTGCATGGTGCTCCAACTGCCCTGAACATAAAACAGTTAACATCATTGACCTTTCTTGCTAAAGAACCCCCAAAAAAAAACTAAATATGCATACTGCAAGATTCATTACCTTAGCAAAGTAGTCATCCACCGGGTCAAAAAATGTTGGCCCAACCACCTCTGGAGGTTGAAGAACGTTATGGAAAAAGATGTTTATTGAATCAAAGTAGAATTGTGGCCGTGGTGAATTGTGGTCTCCATCGAATTTGATGATATTTTTGTCTCCCTGGCATAATCAAAAGCCAGAGGTTTAAAGGCTACATGGTCAAGGGTTCATCAAGAACTTATGAGAAGCTAGAGGAAGAAAAGTATAATATGGAAAACTTACTATGTATGCTTCATATATACGCTCTGAGTGATGAGGCTGAATAAAGTCATCATCTACGGCATGTCCAAATAAAACAGGAACAAAACAAGATTTCGCTACCTGCAGAATGAACGATATAAATTGAAAAAAAAAACGAGAAACAAAACATCACTTAATATAAAAACACAACAAAATCTCTACTACCAATTGACTTTGATACAATTACACATTAAGAACAATCATGAATGCCAAATAATGAGGGAAAATAAGTAAATGATCACCAAAAACAATGATGATGTTGCCTTCCAGTGAATAGATTAGTTAATCATCTAAGTAATCAACTAGACTAAAAGTAAAAACTAACAGAGGAAACGACCTTAATGGTGTTGAGATCCGTTATGTTAAAATTGGCTTTCTTCTGAACAGCTCTCCGCATATATTGTATTGCAAATTTTATCTGAAAGAGATTGAAAGAGCTTAAAGTCGTATAATAGATTCAATGTGGAAACCTTGTAGTATGAAGAACAAATCCCACAAGAAACAGACACTACAAATTTACTTTTACTTACAGTAAACTTCGGTAGTCGGAACTTATACGTATCTACAAGCTCCATCATCAAATCAACCAAATCAGAGAATGGGCTGTCTAGAACCATCGCTGCGATAGAGGGATCCTCTGCTCCGTACATCAAGCTGGAAAAGAAGTGTAGCAACGAAATGATTTCATAGTTCAGCAGAAAGAGAGAATGATTGTAGCAATCAAATTTTAAGTTGCAGTGGTTGACGTTTGCCATGTTGTAGATCATTTAGACACAGGAGAGTCAGCTAAATAGACAACAAACCCGACCAAAGAATATTTCATTCGGTTCTTAGCAACTATTCTCCTCTCCACTGGTAAAGAAAAAGGGGCTCACAAGATAAGTAAATCCTCAATTGCTTACAAAATTCAGTTCTATAGTAAACACTTCCATACAGTTTCATGCAACACTGGAAATGAAAACGCTCTTATTAAGTAGTTCAACAAATGAAAGACTTAAAGGAACCTTGTGACAGCACCCATTGAACGACCCCATAAGCCAATCAGGGAGACATTCCCATCCGTGCGCAAATACTCAACCACAGCCTTCAGATCATCTTTCTGCAACCACCAACGTCACGTTTAACAGTAATAAAAGAAGTGACTGCTCTCACAATTCAGGATTATGACTTATGAAGGCAGCGACTGTGAGGGAAGGAAAAATCATTGACAACCTAATCAAGGACACTCAAAGGCACCTAAGTCTACCATGAAATAGAGCATCAAAAACTCTAAATCATTTGGAAATCTTTCTTCAGAAAGATAACAATACCTTCATAGACCAAATGAAGCATCATAGGTGTATTGGTTATAGTGGGATAGAATTCCAATAAACCACGAGACATTCAATCTAACAAATATCAATCGAGAAGCAGATATATTGACTTAAGACAGCTTGTTTACTCCAAACAACGATAAGTTTAGGCCATAACAGCTGAAGGGAAGAAGAGGAATATTTTGAGAAAAGATCAAAGGAGGACATACTTCGTTCCAACCCAAAGTGACATGCTCCCCGCCAGAGAGACCGGATCCCGAAAAGTCAAGCGTGAAAATCGTGATGTTTGAAGGAAGTAATACGATCGCAGCTTCACTGGCATCAGCTCTACATCCACTGAATAAGAATGAATCCATTAATGAATAGTATACTAAAAGAAACATTAAGCTATTATGATAATTGGAAAACTTTAGTAATGTTGGCAACCATATCAGTTGTTTCATTTCAATGCATGGTTGTCATAGTATCCTACCAGCTATTGCATCGATTGAAGGATGAGTTAACTAGCTTATTTCACCAGTACAGCTCAAATCACGTTTTATTAAAATAAAAGTTACGATTACCTGTTGCCATGGCAGTATATTACACAAGGTAGAGGCCTATCTTCAGGACGCTCAACTGGCATGTAATGACTACACTGAAGGATATCTCCTCTGATGTTTTTAACCTGTCACAATATAAGTTCTTCTATAGTCTTAGGTGAACAAAGCACAACTAAAACCTTGAGATCCTAAAGGCAGTCCAAGGCTGGAAAATAAGGAACTCACGCTGATCAACAGTGAACAACTGATGAAATCTACATTGACATTGAATCACAACATGTTTGCTTGGATTCTCTAGTCAGGAGTTCACAACAACAACAGAAGAAAAAAAGCTTTACCTCTAAATCTTTCCTCTGGTACCATCTCCCTTTAAGCAAGAACTCTTGTTCCAAGAGATCATGTTCTGGATTGTATTCAGCTCTACATCAAAACACCAGTTATATTCAACCGTAGATGAAACAAACTAATTAAAACAAATTGGATTTGAAAGAGGAACAGGGTTTTCTTGAGGAAATGCAACCCTAAATCCTAGTATATATTACTTCATCTATATAAAAATCCAAAATCAACTCAAGAACAAGAACCAAAATTTCAAAACTCAAATCTAAAAATCTAAACTTTGTGTGAAACCCAATTCTACAACCTAGTAAAGAGAAATAGAAAGATGAAACTGAAAACTAAATTCCAGAATCAGTAAGTAATTTTTTTCAATTTTCTGAGAGAATCATCACCTTGGAGGTCGAATGACGAAGTTAACAAGCTGCTCCATTAGAAAAAAATCAAACAAATCACCTTCTTCTTCTTCTCATTCTTCCATATTTCTCACAAATAGTCAAAAATCGAATAAAACCTAACCAACGAAAGAGATTCAGATAGAACAAGAAATGTAACTAAAAAAACCCTAAATCAAAAGATCGAGCTGTTCCAGAAGAAAGACAGTGAGATCGAAGAAAGAAAAACACAGAGAAAGAGAAGAAAATAAAGCAAAGTAATAGAAAAACGGCTTTTTCGTTGTTGAAGCCTGAAACTGTTTTTATATTTAAAAATATATAAACAAACTTTATAAATTAGCCCCACATTTTTGCCGCTTTTTACATTTAACGTCTTCACATTTCATTATGGAAATTAATTAATTGGTATTGTCATGTATAATCATTAATCATTATTACTAATTCCAAAGTTTTTTCAGTGAAAGCTGACATTGACCAAAGTCTCTTAAAAAATTTCGAAAAAAAACTCAAAAATTCAATTAAGGTTTTTTAGTGGAGATCGTGCACGTTAATTGTCGTTTATAGGCTATTGTTTTAATTATTTTAAAATATATACGAGGTAATTAAGAGATTAATTAAACTTAAACATATGAGGTTAATTATTACAAGTACTAATAAAGCTGTAATGTGGAGTTTGGAATTTTCGACAACAAAGTGCACATCTGGCACAGAGATTGTCACAGCACGAAAGATTTTTTTGTCGTTCTTGTAGGATTTGCTGGCACGTGTGGAATAGAAAACACACGAGTGAAACCATCGTCGGTCTTTGTAGCCCATTATTTATACTTCTATTGGGCTGGACTTAAGCCCATAAGTAAGCATCTCTGTTACAAGAAAACGGGAAACAGATCTGAACCGTTAATAATATTAGAAAGGATCTAGACCGTTGATTTATTTATCTGCTGACAGATTCGTACCTTCGCGAATATCAATACCAAACCAATAGAAATATTCGTTCGCTGTCTTCTTCCTCTTCCTCCTCTCAAATCGGCTACAGCCATTGGAAAAGCTAAAGCCTTTTCGTAATTTCTGGAAGTTTCTGCAGTCGGTTTTCACGGTTTCGTAGATTGAGGTGGATTTGTGATTCTGGGTCAGAAGTAAGATAGTGGAATATAAATTCATGGATTCGGATCAAGGAAAGCTTTTTGTCGGTGGTATTTCATGGGAAACTGATGAAGATAAGCTGAGAGAACATTTCACCAACTATGGAGAGGTTTCTCAGGCTATTGTGATGAGAGACAAGCTCACAGGTCGACCTAGGGGTTTTGGGTTCGTTATCTTCTCGGATCCTTCTGTTCTCGATAGGGTTCTTCAAGAGAAACACAGCATTGATACCAGAGAGGTTATTATTGTTCTCTTATAGCTCCATTTCTCTAATTGTGTTAAAGTTTTATCCTTTTTGCGTTTTGCTGTGTTGATTGAGAACGAGAGTAAATATAGAATTTTGTTTGGTTGGCAAATTCGCCTTAGTGTTTCTTAGATTCTAGGATTGGTTTTAACTTGTATAAGAGGTATTATAGGGTACTCGATATATGTTAATCGTACACTCTATGAAGTGATTGAGTATAGTATTAGAAAAGAGAGCTTGGTTTGGTTTATTAGGATAAGGAAAAACAGATGTATATATTTTCTGTTGCGTTATGTTCTCGATTTGGGTAAAGTATGATTCTTGGAAGTTTATTATGAGCTTTATTGATTTTGGTTAATGTTTAGGTTGATGTGAAGAGAGCCATGTCAAGAGAGGAGCAGCAAGTCTCTGGAAGAACTGGGAATCTTAATACATCTAGAAGTTCTGGAGGTGATGCTTACAATAAAACCAAGAAGATCTTTGTTGGAGGCTTGCCACCTACTTTGACTGATGAAGAGTTTCGCCAGTACTTTGAAGTTTATGGCCCTGTGACTGATGTTGCAATCATGTATGACCAGGCTACCAACCGTCCTCGTGGGTTTGGATTTGTTTCCTTCGACTCTGAAGATGCGGTAGACAGTGTTTTGCACAAGACTTTCCATGATTTGAGCGGTAAACAAGTTGAAGTAAAGCGTGCTCTTCCTAAAGATGCCAATCCTGGAGGTGGTGGACGATCAATGGGTGGTGGTGGCTCTGGTGGTTACCAGGGTTATGGTGGCAATGAAAGCAGTTATGATGGACGTATGGATTCCAATAGGTTTTTGCAGCATCAAAGTGTTGGAAATGGTTTACCATCTTATGGTTCTTCTGGTTATGGCGCTGGCTATGGAAATGGTAGTAATGGTGCCGGGTATGGTGCCTATGGAGGTTACACTGGTTCTGCTGGAGGTTATGGCGCTGGTGCTACTGCTGGATATGGAGCAACGAACATTCCAGGTGCTGGCTATGGAAGTAGTACTGGAGTTGCTCCGAGAAACTCATGGGACACTCCAGCTTCTAGTGGTTATGGGAACCCAGGCTATGGGAGTGGTGCTGCTCATAGTGGATATGGAGTTCCTGGTGCAGCTCCTCCTACGCAGTCACCATCTGGCTATAGTAACCAAGGCTACGGTTATGGAGGGTACAGTGGAAGTGATTCTGGTTATGGAAATCAAGCTGCATATGGTGTGGTTGGAGGGCGTCCTAGTGGTGGCGGTTCAAACAACCCTGGTAGTGGTGGCTACATGGGAGGTGGTTATGGTGATGGATCTTGGCGATCTGACCCGTCACAAGGTTATGGTGGTGGGTACAATGATGGTCAGGGTCGACAAGGCCAGTAGTGACTGTGTAAGGGGATTATGACCGCCCTGGTTTCTGGATCCTTGTCAAGAAGAATTTAGCTCAAATCAAAGGTTCCACAACTTCCTAACGGGTTGGACTGCTTGAATCTCTTTATAAGCATGTGCTATCTATTACAATAAGTCACTTCTATTAAGTTATTTTTCGGTTGAGTGTACTTTTGAGTTTTGGCAGAGTTATTATAACTACAGGCTTTGCTGTTTTCGTATTATGTTTGTCTTCCTAGTATTCTTGCCGGATTGTTTGTTTTGATTGTGTTATTTTGTTTTGGCCCTGATGGATATAACTTAAGCAGGGAATAATGCTTCAGGGTACTTGTTAAGAAAGCAGATGGTGAGAGCAGAACTCGATGGAGGTGAGAGTCAAATTGCTGAATGTATGGTTTGAGTAGAAAGTAGAGGTAGTTGGTAACGTTAGTGGTACCATTAAGAAGAAGGTGTAGAAAATAGTGAGAGGTAGCTTTGAGAAAAAGGCATAATCATTTTGCGTCGTGTGTTTGTACAGGACTTATCAAGGGCTGCTTGAGTTCTTAGGTGGGGCAACGACTCATCGAGGTTGAATTCAAGGTCTGCTCCTACTCCGAGTTGAGGTAATCACTTGAAGAACGAAGAGGCAAGGTGTTATCAGTATGTGAGCTACTAGGTTCTTTTGTGAGGGGTGAGATTGAAACAAACATAGATAGGCACACACTGTGATAGCACAAGGCAGAGCCACATTGTTAAAATATCTTTTGGGATTACGGGGTTTGATCCGTAATGATGGATATTAGGATACCAAATTCTCATAATTATAGATAGAAACTAGTGGAAACTCAACAGTACAAAGCTTATCTTGAGCTGTGAAACTCAAAGTTACAAATACGTGAAAGCTAATTTAATTTATTCAGAAGTAGTTGCTTTAACCAACTTGTTTACGTGAGACATCCATGCAATGCAACTACAATCTTCTTCTCATTTAGCTCAGTGGTGTCCAAACCAGCCAACACCAAAGCCCCATCCTTTACCTTTTCCAATGCCGCCTCCAATACCACCACCTTTGCCTATTCCGCCGCCAAAGCCCCATCCTTTACCTTTTCCAATGCCGCCTCCAATCCCACCACCTTTGCCGATTCCACCACCAAAGCCTCCACCTTTACTAATGCCACCTCCAAAACCACCGCCTTTGCCTATTCCGTGGCCGAAAATGCCTCCACCTTTACCAATGGCACCTCCAAAACCACCACTTCCCCGGCAGCGATTCCACCTCCTTTGCCAAATCCTCCACCAAAACCACCTCCAAAGCCCTTTCCTCCGCCTATGATGGTCTTCTCCTCTTCATCTTTTCCAAAGGTCACACCTTCTCTTGCAGCCACATAATTCACCACAAAAACATTGAACCACAACAAAGCCAAGAGAGCAGCTCCGTTAACAACGAGACTCCCCATCTCTTTTGTTTTTTTTGTATGTATTAAGTTATGTTTGTTTTTGTATAAGCCAAGACGAGACCAGCTCCGTTTATAAAGGCGAGTGAGTAGCCAATTAATTACACCAACTACTAACTGATCCCGATTGTTTTAACCTCAACTCGTAAATGACTTTACGTTTTCGTAGATTACCCATCACATATTCACTCTTACCATGACTTCATCGACGCATTTTCTAGTCTATAAGACTATAAGACTACAACTCCATACGAGCTTTAAGTTTTCATTTTGGTACAGTAAGCATATAACCTTTTTTTTTGTCAAATACAGAAGTATATAACTTTCTCCAAATCATTTTCTAGATAAAGTAATAACATTTTCGTTATGTTCTTTTTTGAAGCACATCATTTCAATAAATTTGAAAAACTTTTTTTCTTTTTTTTGATTGAGAAACTCTCGTTATATGGAAGTGAGAGAATGATCAGAATAATAAACTATAGTTTGCTACGTCAATGGACAACGTTTATTATTGGTTTTTTAGTTTGGTGGTTTGATTCTATGTACGTAGACGTTTAATCTAAAGTTCTCTGTAAAGCGAAACATTATTTAGGTTTACAACGAATGTCTAATATTGACAAACAAAAGAAGAAGAATGTCTAATAGATAGATACTTAAAATGTAGATAAATAAAAGTGTTACAGGAAATTGATTTAAATTGGTATGTGTGTTTCTCAAATCTACTAAAATATGGTTAGAATTAAGTATCTACATCAAATATGAGTAAGTGAAGTAAAAGCAGCCTGATTGTATTCGATAGTCCCACTCCTTCCTACTAGTTCTTTAATTTTATAGGTGGGACTGTGGGAGTTTAGTACTTGATACATATTCTAAATTTTAGAGAAAATTATGTATTTATCTAACTATTTTTACAGCAAACATTTTTGCTAAAGTGTTCGTAATTGTGAGAGACTGCAATGTTTCTGTGAAACAACAAAACAGTTACAGAGTTTGATCTATTCAATAATCATCACATCTCTCAGATTTTACTTGAGATTCAATTCTTGAAACTTTTGTACATTTCAAGAAAAACAAAAGAGATCCATTCTTGTTTCCTCCATATAGAGTTCTCTACGCGTTTTTGATCACCGGAGATCGCGCTTTCAAGTTCAGAAATATGCTCCTAAATATATTAAAAGACAAAGATGTTACCAGAAAACTCTCTTCATATCAAAATGAGAGAGGACGGTAAGAGCTTTTACCAGCAAGAGGCGACGAAGCTGCTGAACAAAACACGGAATTGGAGAGGCACATACTGATAATTAACCCATCCCACGATAGGCCAGAACTGTTATTTACATAGACAGTTTTAGAAATTTAAACCAACCAAAAGTGTAACAAAATGAAATGGTAGTGAGTCTCATTTATTACCTTCCATGCGGTTAACTGGATAGTAGGGTAATCTTTTCCAAGTTTGTGCTTCACTAGCTTCCATGGCCTTCCTGTGAAAACATTACAGGACAATGTCAGATCTTAAACTCCAAATCACAAATCACTAAAGAGAAAACAAAACAATACATTTCAGAACTAGACCATGGTCGTTACCTTCAACTACTAAACCATAGTAAGACATGAAAAGAAAATTGTTCCAAGGAGATGATGTAAGTTGCTCCAACAAAACCTGATTCAACACAGTTTTTGTTAGGTCCACAAAATCCATCCTTAAGCACACAGTAAGAGATCTCTGTACATATATTGATCATACGATTATACTAATTTAAGCACATTCAAATTCCAAATTGCAACAAGGAAACTAACAGAATATAAGTTAAACAAGTTGTTGTAATCTAGAATCCAATTCCAAGGATGGATACAAACAAACTGGGAAAACAAGTGTTTGACTTGTTATATAACCAAGAATTCAAAAAGCATTCAAGAAGATGATAGTTTGGTTCAAAAGACAAAACCTTTTTGGCAACAGTTGAATTACCCTTCTTCCCTTTGAAAATGGTATCCATCAATTTGTGGAAAAAGTGACCAAATGGTCCTCCATAAGCAAAGCCATACAACTGCACAAAAGAGATCATCACATTTTCTCCAGACTAAAAAAGTATATAACTGCAAACATATATAAGACAAATAAGGAACGAACCATAAGGAGAAGCAATCTCCGGAACTGAATCCGTTTAACTCCAGAGATCTTCTGAGCTATAGCATCACTACATCCAGCTAAAACCCCTGCAGTGATCGCCTGAAAAAATATCATTACGACGACATGATCATCGCAAGATTCTCATAAACTGAGACTTCTTTGATCGAAATTAACAAACCTTGGTTCGTAAAGGATGAGCTTGAAGCTGAATCAGATACTTTCGCCATGCGTCTTTAGCAAGATCCGACATGGCTCGAAGATTCAATAGCAAGATTTTGACAAGACTAAAAGATCCAGATTTGATTTAAGAGAAGTTAACCATGTTTCGTATTAACAAAAAAAAATTAGATTATGGGTAACGAATGGATTTACTTTAGGCCAAATTAAGAAATATCTAAATTAGGAATATATTCGTTAGTCAAATATGCTTTGTCATATCTTTTTCTTCGGACCATTTTATAACACAGAAATCATCTGAGTAATGAGAAAGAAACCTAGGAAATTGATCAAAACACCACATGTATGTACAGAGTAAAGTCAAATAAGCAAATAGCACGAAAGAGAATCCAGAAAAGCATCATAGTTGGTAACAAAGAGCAATAGTATGAACACAACACAAGAGAAAGCAGCACAAGCTGTGCTAACACTTGCTAAATATAGGTCTCGTGGGATCACCATCTTTAGATTGATTTACTCACCTGAAAGAAACGAAATTCAACTATAAACATCAGCCACAAGTTTGTATTCAAGACTTCTTTCTTCAACAATTTTATTGCTTTACCTATAAGAGGTATCTCCATAAAGCCGGGCGGTCTCTTGAGATGAGGAGTACACGACAACCTGAGTAGTCAAATGACGGGCAATACATATCGTTTGGACCGATGATCTCTCTTACTGTTTGAACGCTTCCATAGTCACTTGTCAATGGCTGTTGTTGCAAGGTCTCTTCTTTTGCAGTATCAAACACAAATAGTCCCATACCAGAAGTAGCCATGACAAAATTTGAATTTCCCCAGACTTGGGTTATTGCAGAGTGGTGCGGGTGAGAGTTTGAGTCAGGCAGACTGTATGTGCTCACGAGACGCTGTTTCCTTATGGAGAATTGCTGCACCTGAGAAGAAGAAGCCATTTGTTTCTTGACAGTTGATTTCTGATTGGTACATCCTAGAAACACTGAATCTCCTCGAGATGATACACATTGAGCATTAACACCGAGTTTGGGGATTTTAGCACCAATGCCAGATGGGTTACGAAAATCTAAGATGTTGATTGAATCACTAGTGCAGAATACTCCGTCGTTTCCTTCAGCATCCAAGGAACTTACTCTGCATTCCATGTGAAGAGAACATTATAAGTGAATGAGAGAGAAAGAGTAAAGTATCCACATTGTTTAGCTTCCACATATTCAATTTATGAGGCCAAGCGAGGAGATAGTAAGAGGCTAAATGGTAAAATAAAGTTTTTTTACCTTTGACGAACACCACCCCCAACTTCAGCATCTGTGTTGTTGATATGAAAAGCTGAGATTTTTCGCCCTGAAGAGGAAATGGTGTGCTGTGCTTCAGGGTGAAGGGAATTGACATCCCAAACAGAAATTGCTTCAGTTTCGGCTATGACAAGTTTTCCTCGATTCCTCCATTGTAAAGGGCTCGAATAATCTAAAGCTGACACAGGATTTTGCACACCCCATTTCATGATTTGTTCCCCATCTCGTATGTCAAAAACCTTTACTATACTTTGAAAACTACCAGTTGATGCTATAAGAGGACCACACGGTCTGTACCACCATTGTTGAGTTTCTGGTACCACTGCACAAGCCGGAGTGTTCCTACCATGTGATGTGTTATTGGGTAGAGGAGCAAGAGCTGTTCTTGAAACTCTTGAAGATCCGTCCTCGATGTGGAGTGCCTTAATGTCTTTCGTGTAGAAATCCCATGAACAAAAGCCAGATTCTAAGGTATTCCCAGCAGAAGCAGCTACGACATATCTGCCTGAGCAGCCATCAGCACCCGGTGCACGAACTACCCAGCAATCTCTCCAAGTGTTTGGTGAGATACCATCTGGAGGACTGTACACAGATTTCACCTGAAAAAGAATTTCAAGTCTTTGATGTAAAAGATAATAATGCATACATAGTGAACAAAGCCAAAAACTCCAGTCACTTCATACAAACGCACCCAGATTGACAGAGAATTACATTCATTAACCATAAACTGTGCATACTATTAGCCCAAAATAAAGCTTTAGTCACTAAGTATTTCTGCAAGTATAAGATGAAAAATCCAATCTAAATCAAAATAAGATATGCTAAACATCTTCTCGTAACTTGAGATATGTGTATGTTGTGGTCAATATGAGATTTTAAAATCAATGTTCCACACTAGCACAGTTCAAGTTAGATCAAACATGATACTAAAAACTTTTCATAAATGAAGAAACGCATAGTACCTCAGAGTTAGCGACATCGTAATAGGAACACGAGCCATCATCATGAGCAAGTATAACTGCCTCGCCCTCTGATACAAACCATCCTCCTGTAGAAGTTTTGGACCCAATGTCATTGAGTTGATACATGCATCCATCATCTATTTCTTCCAGCTCCATCTCCTCTCTATTCTCTTCATCATCAATTTCCTCGAGGGCTTCGTTTGCTCTAAGAATTTCAGTTAAGTTGGAAGTCAGATTGACGTCTTTTGAGACATCATTTTCCTTTGACGGCTCCTCTGTATCCATCTCCTGCACTTCCAGATTTTCCAGCGCATTCTGATCACTCATAAATGTGACTTTTTCCTTGTCAAGTGAGGCCAAGAACTCTAGAGCTATCGCATTCTCCTCAACAGGAGCTGACGGCTTTTCTTCAGCATTCACTGCCTTGTTGGACTCAACAGAATCATGGCCTTTTGAGACATGCGAAGATGTTTTGGACTGAGTTCTGCTCCTTAGCAACCTCTGGTGAGGCAAGAGTCTGTCTTCCAGCTCTTCCTTATTTAATCCTTTCACAGAACTTTTTGCTTTCGTAGTTTTGTTTTTCTCTGGACCATCAATAACATGACTCATAGACTTTTCAATCCCTGTGATTTTCTGATGTATATCAGAGATTATAACCTTAGACGAATCCGGATTGTTCAAATCCAGCATATCCTTTGTCTTCTTGATATCTGATGCAATTTTCTTAACCTTTCCTTCAAGAAAAGCAAGCTTCTCGTGCAGCTTGCTTGGATACTTAGCAGTACTATTGCTGCTTCCTTCATTTCCTCTTATATCCTTTGACATCTCCATTGCCTTCCCAACATTATCCAAAGACTTCCTTCTTAAAGCTACACTAGTCCCTTTCCCAGTCTTTTCAATCTTACTATCAGATTTCAAAGCAACAGTAGATTTCTCTCCAGAACCAACTAAAGCATGTGCCTTTGGATCAGAAATTGAATTTCTCGCCACACTAGAACCTTCAAATTTGCTTGAATTCACTGGACAACTACTTCCTTCATCTGCTTTCTCACAAACACTACTTGGCTCAACCTTAATTTCACTCGTACCCTGTTTGAATCCAGAACTCTTGAGCCCAGACTTCTTATCCTGACCCGATTCACCCTTTTCCCCAATAACCCTAGATTCATTTCTCTTTCTCAAATCCGAGAAAACCCTAATCAAATCAGATGGACTAGAACTCCTACCTCGCAAACCAGATGACGTGGATCGCGTAACCCGACCCTCGCCACTCACGGCGGACTTATCAATGCGCGGTACAGGCCGGAGCACTGGCTTCTGAGTCGATCCAAATGAGCGGTGACTAAGCTTCGGATTCGGATTCTCTTTGCTGGATAATGATTTCTGAAGAGCGGGATTTGAATTTTTGCTTGAGATCGGAAGTGGAGTTACAGACCTCAATGGTTTTTTACCAGATGATGGATTTTCACCGGCGCCGGTGTTTATATCTTTTAGCCGGCGGCGATTCGTTGAAGCTGACATCTGCAAAATCGTAGGGTAAAATGATTTAGGATTTTGAAAAAAAAGTTTGGGGGAAAAATAAAAGCTTTTGATTTTTGAAGAAAAAGCACAAAACGATAAATGGAGGATATCACTACCGCAACTCCACAAGCCGACAAATTTATTAGAGTTTCAATTTCAAAATATTTGGGCGGGATTTCCAAAAAAAAAACTCAAAATTTTTGGAGATCGCGAATGTTCAAAAAGTCGATTGATTAACGAAACGCAGCGTTTAGGTAAATTTATTAAACACGTGATAGCAACAAATGCAGAACGCGACATTTTGAAACACGTGGCAGTGTAGAAATAGCGACACGAATTTTGTTAACTAAAACGCTGCGTTTTTAATAAAATATACAGTAACAGTTGAATAGTTGATTGCGACACGAAACGATGCGTTTAGGGTATGCTGTTTTTAAAACACGTGGCAGCAACAAATAAACCGAAACGCAGCGTTTTGAGGTGGTTATTAACGTGAAAGGTCTCGCCAGTTTTTGTGTTTCATGCATTAGTACACGAAACGTTGTCTTCTACTTCTCGGGGAAACGACACAACCGTAGATTTGATGTCTGAATCTGTGTATATATAACTTCTCCAATTAGAGACACTAACACAGAATTGATCACTACTCCTATCGAAAAGTAGACGAAAATGGCGAATGAGTATGGATTCGGGATGGGTTCGGTTTTGGCGATTGTTGTCGTTGCACTAATGTTACTGTTTGTTCCGTTGATGATGGGACCGGTGACTGCACCATCTCTTCCAATGATCTTGATGTTTCCGGTCGTATTGCTCTTTGTGTTTCTCTATCTCCATTTTACTTCCAAGTGATCAAACATCAAATCTCTTTCTATTATTATCGTGTAATATGCAGTACGTATTTATTTCGATAGTATTGCTCTTACGTTTTTGGTTATACATTTATAAAAACAAAAATTGTATTTGTTCTATTATATACAATATATCAATTGACTAACGCATGCGCAGTTGGTTTGGATCTCTATTGATTTGCAAGTAAATTTTTTGGATTTATCTTTCTTTCTCACTTCGTTTCTTACATTATTAGAGAATTTGACTTACATCGCGATGTATGTTTTACAAGCAAGTAGAATCGATGCCACTTTCCTTAGATATTAGCGTAGTAGACAATGTCAATGATCGAGAAATATACACAAAAGTACCTAACTTTTGTCAGCATGAACAGATTTGAATGATATTACGTAATTGTAGAGAAGAAACTTACCTTAAAATTAACACCTCTAAAAGGTAAGAATGTGTTAGTAGAAAATGGCTATTCATATTGTAAAATTAAAAGGCCGTATAATTAGTACAGAGGAATTCGACTTGGAAACAGAAAATTAGAGATTAAATAAAACACGAATTTTAAATAACGGAAATAAAACTTTAGTGTAAATTATCTATACCCATAATATATATAGTACCAGAATCTAAGTATAATAAAGTAAAAAAAGAAAAACTGAAGTAGCATCCTTGACCGTCACCACATCTTCCGCCGCTGGCTGCCTGGCTCCACCACCACCACTACTACATTCACCGGTTCATTGTCAATACCACCACCAACAGGTCCTTCTCCTCTATCACCACAGCAGCCAGGACCACCACAGCAGACACAAGAGAATATCATCTCATCTACCATTTTGCCCGCACAGCTCTCAATTAAAACTAACACAAAGGCCAAAACACATAGGACTATCATGGTAATATAAAAAGAGTTGTTCATGTTCTCTTTTGTGCAATAAGGAGCCAGGAAACATGTTCTTCTATTTATATAATTTGGTTTTATTGTAACACATTAGTTTCGGGTCAGCTAATGGCATGATTATCATATAGCCAAAATAGAACCTTCATTTTCCATTCACGTTGCGGGGAATATAGAACCACCAATATACCGAGGAGAAACTTCTGTATGCTCTTAAGAAATTTAGTGAAAGTTAGTATGGCTGAAGTTAAAAGAAGAAAACAAATAATATTTAGTATTATCAATTCATTTCTATACGTATATGTCATTTTAATTTGCCAAGCTCATATATAACACTGATTTGCAGCACAAAACGATAAATGATTTTTCGAGATCCGAAAATAGAAAGTGGTTTTTAGAACTTAAAGAGTGTTATGTCTACTTTGTCGCAAGTTATAGAGAATACTCAAGGGCAGCCTAATGAAGAAAGATTGGTTAACCAAATTAAAAGACATCCATAAGACCAAGTCCTATTTAAATTAAAAACCAGGACCATTTCTGGTAGATTCAAAGTATATCACAGTATTGAAGCAGGACAGGTACCAAACAAAACAAAAAAAAGTAGATAGATGAAACAACAACTTAAAAGAGAGATGTTCCCTTTCCCTTCTTGTCTCCACCGATCTCAAAGTGCTTGCACCTCTGCAAAAACCACACACAAAGTGTAAGAAACAGAACTGAGACTAAAGAGTGATTAACAAAGGTAAAGAATGTCGCAGACATTACCTTAATCGGGCGTTGCGAGAAATGCTTGCAGCTTTGGCATTGAAGCCTCAGCACAATCTTCTTAGTTGTCTTAGCCTGTTCCAAAGAAAGACAAATAATGAGCAAGGTCCAATTAACAAATCATTCCTATAAGACATATTTCACAGAGTCAATTCTGAAATCCTAAATTGGTTCTCACATAGAAGACAGTAATTAGAGATCAAGACAAGGAAAAGCGAGTATACCTTCTTGTGGAAGACGGGCTTGGTCTGACCTCCATAACCAGATTGTTTACGATCATAACGACGCTTTCCTTGGGCAGCAAGGCTATCTTTACCTTTCTTATACTGCGTCACCTTGTGCAAGGTATGCTTCTTGCACTCCTTGTTCTTGCAGTAAGTGTTCTTAGTTTTCGGAATGTTCACCTACAGAAAACCAAGTTTAAAACTACCACAAGATACAGTTTCAACAGCATACAGAATTAATTACGATCATAGAAGTGAATCTAAATACGCCCTTCAGAACAAACCCTAAAACTTGTTAATAAAATTTCCTGCTTCTCCTAAATCATTCAGAATTAATTGCTACCATACGATCTGACTACTCAACTAGTCAATATTGATAACCATTTTGTGAATCCTACAAGTCCCTGAAGTACAAATCCTTCTTAATTCTCCTAAAAATCAGAACAGAATTGCAGCAACACAAATGAAGATACATAACACTATATCATTTTGAATCTCTGGTAGATTGGAGCTAAAACTCTTCACAGAGACGAAGTGAACTGAATCTTCGAATTTACAACACAGAATGCAACATAACAGATTCTAAAAATCACAATTAGACTCTAATAATTCTCGATTTAAGATGCAAAATCAGAAATAAACAACTTAAAGAAGAAGAAAAATCACACAGCAGATCTATAATCAATAATCTCGTTCTTCAATAGTAACCAAGGAGAAATTTAGCAGAAATAAAGAAAGAGAAGAGAGTCACCATTTTCGCTCTTCGGTGAAGCTCGTGCCGTCGTCTTCCACTGCCGCAAAACCTTTAATAAAAACCTAAAGTAACAGAGCTTATAAGAGAGACATTTGAGAAAACCCTAATACTACAAACATTGGGCCTCTATAAACACAAAAAGCCCATTAACTTAATCAAAAAGTCAGGCCCATCTCACTTCCCTTTTTTAAAAGAAAGTAAATATATTCTAGTTGCCGAAAATAAAAATTGTTAATAATCAGTGGCCCGTGGACAAAAACTAGCCGTTTAGAGATACAACACAACGGTTATGTTTGTTTCTTTGTTTCAAACTTCAAACCTCGTGAATCACTCACAAACCCTAATCCCCTTTTTCATTTTCTCTCTCTCTAACGCTCTCTGAATCTCAATTTCAATTTCACTCTTTCGAAACTTCTTCAACAATGGCACCGACACCATCTTCTTCAAGATCAAATCAAACTCAATACACCTTAATCAGAACTCCACAAACAAAACAACGTCTCAATTTCCACTCAAAAACCCCAAACCCAGACGGATCTAAAGATCCATCTCCACCGGAGCATCCAGTTGAAGTAATCGGCCGGATCCGAGATTACCCTGACCGGAAAGAGAAATCACCTTCGATCTTACAAGTCAACACAGATAATCAAACGGTACGAGTCAGAGCTGATGTTGGGTACAGAGACTTCACACTCGACGGTGTTTCTTTCTCGGAGCAAGAAGGTCTTGAAGAGTTCTACAAGAAGTTTATAGAAGAGAGGATTAAAGGAGTGAAAGTTGGGAATAAATGCACGATTATGATGTATGGACCTACTGGTGCTGGAAAGAGTCATACTATGTTTGGTTGTGGGAAAGAGCCTGGGATTGTGTATCGTTCTTTGAGAGATATATTGGGAGATTCTGATCAAGATGGTGTTACTTTTGTTCAAGTTACTGTTCTTGAGGTTTATAATGAGGAGATTTATGATCTTCTTTCGACTAATAGTAGTAACAATTTAGGTATTGGTTGGCCTAAAGGAGCAAGCACTAAGGTAAAGTTTCTTGATTGATAACTTTAGTATACATTGAATTGGCTTTAAAGGTGTGTACTTTGTTGTTTTGTTACAGGTGAGGCTTGAAGTAATGGGGAAAAAGGCGAAAAACGCAAGTTTTATTTCTGGGACAGAGGCTGGGAAGATTTCTAAAGAAATTGTCAAAGTGGAGAAACGGAGAATTGTGAAGAGTACACTTTGTAACGAAAGAAGTTCTCGGAGTCACTGCATTGTAAGAACGATCTTCTTGATTGATGTGTATGCATAGCTTTATGCAGCTTATCTCTGTTTTAACTTACTAGTGTGGTTGTTTCTTTTTGTAGATCATACTTGATGTGCCAACTGTTGGGGGAAGATTGATGCTTGTTGACATGGCTGGTTCTGAAAATATAGACCAAGCTGGGCAGACTGGATTTGAAGCTAAGATGCAAGTAATGTTTCCTCTCTCAATTTGTTTGATTCTACTAAAGTTATTGTAGTTATGGATATCAACTGACTTATATCTCTCATTATTCAACAGACTGCTAAGATCAACCAGGGAAATATTGCACTGAAGCGAGTTGTGGAATCTATAGCAAATGGAGATTCTCATGTACCCTTTAGAGACAGCAAGCTGACCATGCTTCTCCAGGTGAAATTCTTGTTCCATTGTTTTATCTTCTGGAAAATGTTTTACGTGTTGCTTGGTTTTCTTGAAGATATTTAGTGTTGTTTCTATTCTCTGAATGCAGGACTCTTTTGAAGATGACAAGTCAAAGATTCTAATGATCCTGTGTGCGAGCCCGGATCCAAAGGAAATGCACAAGACTCTCTGTACTCTAGAGTATGGGGCAAAAGCAAAGTGCATAGTTCGTGGGTCTCATACTCCAAACAAAGATAAGTATGGGGGTGATGAGTCTGCTTCTGCTGTGATTTTGGGATCAAGAATAGCTGCCATGGATGAGTTCATTATCAAACTCCAGTCTGAGAAGAAGCAAAAAGAAAAAGAAAGGAATGAGGCACAAAAGCAGCTGAAGAAGAAGGAAGAGGAAGTTGCTGCTTTAAGATCTCTTTTAACACAGAGGGAAGCTTGTGCTACCAATGAAGAGGAGATAAAAGAGAAAGTAAACGAGAGAACCCAGCTTTTGAAGTCGGAACTAGATAAGAAACTTGAAGAATGCCGAAGAATGGCTGAGGAATTTGTTGAGATGGAGAGAAGGAGAATGGAGGAAAGGATAGTTCAGCAGCAAGAGGAACTGGAGATGATGAGGAGACGGTTAGAGGAAATCGAGGTTGAGTTCCGCCGCTCAAATGGAGGAAGTGTTGATGAAACTAGTGGGTTTGCCAAAAGACTCAGGAGTCTTTACTCTGATGATGATCCTGGTATGGTGAAGTCAATGGACCTTGACATGGGTGATCCAGAACCTGTCAAGCAAGTGTGGGGAGCTGTTTCACACCAATCAAGCAACACTATTAGTAGCAACTTCACTAACCTTTTGCAACCGAAGCCTTCAGAGAATATGCTTACACAGATGTATCCTGACCGGGTATGCTTGAGCACTGTCTTTGAAGAAGAAGAAGTTGAAGAAGAGGAAGAAAAAGTGATAGTCGAGGATAAAAGCATCTGCTTGATAACAACACCAATGCCTAGTTTGAACTCTGAAGGTTTGGGTAAAGAGAACTGCTTCAACGGTGCAGATGACAAGGAATCAGCCTCGTCTAGAAGGTTGAGAATTCAAAACATTTTCACCCTTTGTGGCAATCAGAGAGAGCTGTCTCAACACAGTGGACAGGAGGAGGATCAAGCCAATATTGCATCACCTGATAAGAAAGACAATCAGTTCTTTTCTATTACGAATAAGGCCGAAGCACTAGCAGTAGAAGAAGCAAAGGAAAACAATATCTCAGTCGATCAAAGGGAAAACGGTCAGCTAGATATCTATGTTAAATGGGAAACAGCTGCTGATAACCCTCGAAAGCTCATAACAACACTGAGAGTTACAAAGGATGCAACACTAGCTGACTTGAGGAAGCTTATTGAGATCTACCTTGGATCTGATAATCAGGCTTTTACCTTTCTCAAGCTCGGGGTAATAAACTTGAACCAACAAGCACAAAAAGCTTTTCATTTTTATCTGTTTGTTATGCTCTGATCCTAAATGCAGTTATTTCAATGTATGAAGGAACCATGTGGAGCTCAAGTGGCAAAGGAGAAAGAATCAACAGTTCAAGCTACGAGCCTACCTCTCTGCAACGGACACGCATACCTCGCCACTTTGAGACCAGGAAAGAGCTCACAACATAAAAGTCTTCAACCTGCAAGCCCACTTCCACTTAATCCCATAGAAAACATGATGGAAGTTACCCCCATCTCAAAAGTGACACCGAACCATCAAGTTGATGAATTTTCATCACCCAATCTCGTAGCTCATCTCAGCTCCACTCCATTCATCACTCTCAGAAGACATTAGTCGCTATGTCTTGTTTTCTCTATTCTTCTTTTGTCTGTCCAAAGGTAGCTTTTGAAAGATGTAGCAGCCTTTGTCTATTTCTCTGTGTTGAGAAAAAAAAAACTCTTATGTACGACCACTTTTGTAGCTATATATATGTTCTACGATGTTTCAGCAGAGTGGTGTTTATCAGAACGTATAACTGGTGTTTCCCAAAGGATGCTTAGTTCTACTTATAACATATACATAAGTAGAGAGAATGCTGCAGCCACATAGAGCTACTTCTTACCTCTCTCTGTCATTGTAACATATGGACAAATTCCAAAAGCCCTATTCAATTCCAACCCCAATATCTTTATGATCATCATCATAACGTGAACACCAAAAACAAGGGCAAAAATTTCAAAGGCTCTTAAAAATAACAATATCCCGGAAGCAAAGATTACCTGCAACTGCAAGGGAAAGCCAAGCCCTATTATAGAAAAGCAACTTCATTAGTTAAGCCCTATCTCTCAATATGCTCACATGCATGCATTGACCAAATGTCTTCTTTTATCTACAGGTACTCAGTCACTTTCTTAGTTACACACTAGATTAACTCAATTCTTCTGCAACCTCATTATCTCCAAAGTAAAAGACCACTGTTATTGATGTTTTTATGGATAATATATGATGATTCATCTTTATTACATTAGCTGAATACAGAACAACAACCAATTAACTCAATTATTTTGAAAGATGTATGTAGCCTGTCTATTTCTCGGTGTTGAGAAAAAAAACGCTATGTACGACCACTTTCAGCAGTCAAAGTGAGTGACTAGAGCCATCAGCATGGAGTGTTTTTCAAGTTGTACAACAAGATTTGTCAACAAAGTCTAAAACTTTCTTTTATTCGACCATAATATGACTGACTAGGCACGTTGGTTTTCGATATACAGTTTAAAAGGTTGGAGAAGATGACTAGATGAGATAGGTTTTCATATTTTACTTCCACATCGAAGTTTTAGAGAACAGAAAGAGGAGAAAATTGAAGTACACATGAGACAAGTTACACTTTAAAGCTTTATTAACAGATTCTTTTAAAAACAGAGACTGAGAGATTGGGAGAGGCAGATTACATTAACTCTCTTTCTCTCTCTCACTTTCTCATCTTGTTCCCAAGGTTAAAAAACAATTCGAGGACATGTCTTTCCTATTTTCAGAGGAGAGAGCCATCAGCACCGAATGTTGTCTTTTCACTCTCATCAAACTTCTCCTTCCCTATCTTCATTTCCTCTTCTTTCCAGAGCCGATGGTAAGGAGCTCGAAGTTTCTAATGGCATCCTCATGCCCAGGCCTTGCTGCAGCTGCAGATTCATAGCTCTGTGGAACCCGTTGGGTTGTGGCATGACGTGAACCACTTGAAAATAGTCGGCTTGAGTGGTTCTCGCTTGGTTCAGCTGATGAGCCAGGTCTGGTGCTTGATATCACACCTCTCTTTGAGGTACTTCCATTTCGAGACTCGTGCTGCAAATGAAGCCAGCAAATCAAAACACACAAACTTTCTCATGTTCTGATTCCCTACTTATTCTGAGAATTACTTTGGATCATTACAACAAGAGAAATAACAACACAAACTAACCACTTCCTTGGCAGAAGAGGGTATATCATCAGAAGATCTGTGTCTAGAGCGATCACCAAGAGCGCCTTGGCTTGAAACATTTCGTCTGGTGAATGCCTCAATTGCACCTGTAAATCTTCCTCGCAGGTCCTGTCCGACTAAACAGAATAGGGAAAGAAGTTCTCAGTTTGAGATCTTCCACTATTCAACAATTTAATTAAATCTCTGGACACAAATTCAAAATCTTCTAAGGGAAACAACATATGAATGTTAATATCTGAAGGGTCAAGTGAGATAGTGCACGTTTTTCAGCACCCAAAATTGTCAACACTGTCTCATAAATTTACAACTTAAAATAAACTTTTTGATATATCTCTTTGTATTCGTCCCTCCAATATAAGAGACAGAGAACATCAATGTACCTGTAGGCTTTTCAGCTCTTTCTGCAGGTGGTCCTGGAGGGTCCAACGCTGGTCTTGGAGTTGGCTGTTGTAAATGATAGACACATAGCAGGATAAGATTTTGGATTATTCAATTGTTCTGAGACTTGGTTCTCCACACGTTAAATCAATAATAGAACTAACCCTTGGTCTCGAACTAGAGCCAATCTGAGGATACTTCGAGATTGTCCAATCAAACACATAATCAAGCTGATAACCTGCATAGTCCATTCCATTAAATGCGTATAAGAAAGCTAGAGATGATTCTTTTAATCCCACTAGACTGCATAGACCATAAACAATCTAATAATAGAGAGTGAATAGAGAACAAACAAAGCAAGAAGTTTCAACCTTCACGAATGAAAAGATCCCTAAAAAGTCTTCTCAGATATGAATAATCCGGTTTGTCCTCAAATCTCAATGAACGACAGTAATGGAAGTACGATGTGAACTCTGATGGATACGACTTGCAAAGAGTCTGCAAAAACGTAAAATCATGCTATGTCAGAACTACTGGACATCTGAAAACATCATCTGCATACATAACCTTAACAATGATGTACCTCTACAGAAGTAAGCATCTTCTTTTCACTAATCTTGTCATATTTCTGCTTCTTCGTACCAGCTTTTAAACCTTGCCACGGAAGACTGATACAAGAGAAAACATGAACTCGAGTTTAAGGATTTCGTTTTCTTTATGAAGTTATAAGTTAATATACAACCAAGAAACTTTTACTACCTTCCTCGTAGAAAATACATCAACACATAACCAAGTGACTCCAGATCATCTCTTCTACTTTGCTCTGTAAGTATGCATAAAAAAAATGAGTCAGCAAAGGAAGATAAGAGTTTTCATCAAATGCTTCTGACAAGAAATCCACGGATGTATGAGATGAAAGCAGCTCTTACCAATCCCAAGGTGTGTGTTCACACTTGCATACCGAGCAGTTCCTGTAAGATTCTTGTTTTCCCTGCAAAATTGCAAGGAATACTAATAAAGCAAGCTGGAAGAAGAGTGCACAAAGGAAAGTATTGAACACGATCTATAAGAAAACACTGGTGCAGCATAAAATTCAAGTTTCATGAATAAGATAGGCACGGAAGATCAACTAAACATATATCTACAACAGGTTCCTAAAACATGGATGACTGAAAATGTAGGTAAGAGTTTGCATATCTCACCTGTATGGTATATGCTTTTGTGTCTGAAGATCCTTGTATTTTTTAGCAAGGCCATAATCAATGATATACACCTGAGGTTAGAAATTAATTCAGTAAACCAGAAGGCTTCAGTACTACTCCTATGCTAAGAATCACACACAGATTTATTCTAAAGACATCTTCAAAACATACACCAACTCATGCTGAATCGGTAGATTACCTGGTTTGCTCTGCGCCCAAGACCCATCAAAAAGTTGTCTGGTTTAATATCGCGGTGAAGAAAACCCCGCGAATGCATATACTCAACTCTACATATCTGCATTGATACAACATACTCTCAACGACCAACCTAACATCTTAAAGAAAGGGCATACTCATTACTCAGTACTTACCAATTGATCTGCAAGCATTAAAACAGATTTTAATGAAAATATTCGCTTGCAGTAATTGAATAAGTCCTCCAAGCTTGGCCCAAGAAGATCGATAACCATGCAACTGTATTCACCCTCAACTCCAAACCATTTCAGATGGGGAACACCCGCTATTTAACAGAAAGAAAATATATCAAGGTATCAGAGGCTTGGAACTAAAACTTCATATAAACTAGCAGAGAAAGACAAACCAAACTCACTTCCTCCTTGAAGAAACATATATATTTTCGATTCATACTGCAGTTGAGGATGCCTCGTCTTCACAGGTTCCTAGTGTCAAAAAAAGAACCATTATTAGACCACAAAGACAGAAATGGAGCTTGCATAATTAACACCATTTCTTTCCATAACAGAGCAGCAACCATCAGGAATAAGAAGAGAACAAGCTGCAAATTACACTTCTATTCCCAATCAAAACTAGTCTCACTTAAAACAAGCTGCAAATAACATTGATTCATTATCCAAAATTGAAACCTTCCTCAGCACAAAATCTATAAAATTTGAATGAAATAACTTAAACAAATTCGTAGTATTACCAGCTTAACTGCGACTTCTTCTCCAGTTTGAATATTGATCCCTAAATCATACACACATAGATTACACTTCAACAACAACTAAACAAACCCAATGCAAGAACTAGTAAACACTCTCAAGATGTGAATAGATTGATTTGATACCTAAATAAAGTTCACCGAATGATCCACTTCCAAGCTTCCTACCCAACTTAAACTTCCCGCCGATAACGTGATCCATCTTTTGATTCCGATCCATCTTTTTCCGAATTCCGATGATAATCCGATTCACCAGTAAAACCCGATTCTCATATACTTAATACGGTTCCAATCAAAACCCTAGTCGCTAAATCAGAAACTGGGTCCAAAGCAAACACAGTGATTGAAGGAAGCTGATTTAGTGGTGAAAGTTGAGGACTTTCGCAAGAAAAGAGAAAGAAAGTTGTTTTCTTTTACTTGGAGAAAGAAGAAGAATCTCTGGGGGGACAAAGAATTAGAAGAATCGGATCTGAGTTTGAGGGAAGATTTTGCGGAGATTTGCGGAAGAAAAGAGAAAGAGAAAGAAGAAGAAGGGAATAATAAAGAAATGAATATGTGAAAATTGAATTTAACCTAAAGAAAGACAAAACTTCAACGTAAATATTTATCATTCATTGAATCTTTTTATTTTATTTTTGTATACTGTTTTTTTTTTAATTACTTAGAAGAAAAAATTAGTTGTTTTCGTGCACGGTTTAACATTTAAATTCTCTGTTTTCTAACGACCAAAACTCTAATTCGTAATAACCATAAACATCACTTAATCAACAACAACACGAAACAAGTTTGCAAAACTTTATAATATATTTTTATTAAAAACAGAATCTACCACCAAAAAAAAAAGTTCTACATTTGTCATTTTTCAAGCTGAAATTTTCATTTTACGTTTATATATTTTGATACATTATTGGGGATAGAGTATAATCTCATTAAGATTATCACTATATATCTTGTGATAGAGTTATGTCCTATATTTTAGGGATTAGAGTATATCTCATAAGATGTCTCTCTTGTATAAATACTATACTTTGTGAATCAATAAAATCAAGTTAGTGCAATACCTAAGTCTACATACATCACCCAATTTACATTGATTTATTTAAGTTTTTTTTTACTCATTTACTAATCGTACCAATATGTTGATGAACATTTTTGGATTTAAACTGTCAACAAATCGTGTAGCTAGCGCAATATTATCATATTATCACTTTGTTCTATCTTATGATCTCTCGCTTGGACAGATTCTGGAAGTGCATGTAAAGGACCTGATTTTATAAAAGTTCAAACAATTTAAAAAAGAAAGCATCCATTTACTTGTGGATCTCCCGAACGCTTGGTAACGTCGATACATGGAACACTTGTTGATGAGTCTTGAGAAATCAAGCTCATACTTAATAACCAGTTTACATGTCGTTAGTAGATCTTCTCGATGAACTCATGAACACAGTGTGAAATTCATGAGTTTCTTCTATATGGTAATTTAGTAGGATAGCTAATGTTCTTCTATGCTATATTAAGCATTTTGTTTTTACTTTCATTTTCAATATGAAAATTAACATGTGTCTCTAAAGGTAAACGTGTTAGGACCATTCATCTTGAGTCAAGTGATATTTCACATGCATGGGAAACAAAACTTATTGATAATTGTATACAATGACTAAAGTTTTATAATGTTTATGAAACTTTCGGATTGTATACAATGACTAAAGTTTTATAATGTTTATGAAACTTTCGGTATTGTTAAAGTATTATGATGGTCAATGAAACTAGGCAAAAATAAGTCAAAGAGAATAAGAAAAATTATCCATAAGTAAGCAAGCTTATAATAGATGCGTATGATTATATCAACTATAGTGTTTATAGGCTTCCATCGTTGACGATATTACATTATTTATAGTTTAGATTTTAGAATACGTTTGATGAAATGGCTTTTGGTTTAAGTGGCCTAAGCTTTTTGCTTTTATTTGTCCATTTGTCACACCCGTTGTTTTCTTGTCGTTTGGACATCCCACGGTAAGAATTTATGTCGGGAACTTTTAACAAATCAAACTAGGCATGCAATAACGGTTATGTCGGATTATTCGGGTTTTTGGATAGTTCAAAAATTGAAAATTTTGATGAATTTGATTAAAACACGAAACCGTGTAAAACCAACCTAAAAATCCAAGGTGTTTTGTTTTTTACATTCAAGAAAAGCAAACTTACACAGACAAAGTTGTTTTTTAACAGTCATATAAATCTCTACCAGAAGATCAAATTGGACAGTTTTTAAAACTCCAAACCAACATTCCATCACACGAGTTCTTGATAACTTGAAAGACAAATCGAATCCTCATGTCACCTATTCCTCTTCTCTTTCCGGAGGAAGGCCGCAGGGTAATAGCATTTTCTGGAAATCAAAAGACATCTCAAGTTATTCCAAAACATCATCACATCTACAAAGTGTAACCAATTTTTTGAGCAAAGAACACCCCACAAATATTCATATTTTTCTATGCTTTTCGATTAACCCTCAAGAAGACCATATATTCAGATATAAGAGATCGCTATCACAAGATTATTCAACCATGTAAGAGACCTGTTTCATGAAAAAACTGAAAGCCAAGGCGAGCTCACAACTGTTTGTGAAAGGAACTAAGCTTCCATTAATTTGAGAATTGAGGACAAATGAAAACATTTGAGTGAGAGACCACACCATAACCTAATGCTCTATAATCTAATTGTAACCTACACAACTGGAGGCTGCTGAATGGTCAGTGAAATGTGAAGTCCATAGTCTAGGAAATCAACATATCACGACAAATAGAGAAATACGCCATTGACAAGACCTAAACTAAAACCATACAACAAATCAATGAATCTGAAAAGGAAAAGGAATGAGATATACCACAAGATAACCACGAAATGATACATTCCTAATCGACTACACATAGAATCATAATCCAAACCTTGAACTGTAGATTTGTCACTAGATAAAGGATGAGGCAAAAGGAAAGTACAGAATTTTACTGATAAGATTCCTATTAACACAGAGAATAGGAAGCAAACCTACATGAAATTCTAACCTATCACACATTTCAACCATGCAAGAGGCGAATAAACCGAAACCAACCGAGTTGAGTAAGACCATGACCCAACGCTCTCTAATATAATTGTATCCTACAGAACTAGAGGCTGCTGAAATAGTCAGTCAAAACTGAAGTCCATGGTCTAAGAAATCAAAATATCACGACGAATAGACAAATACGACATTTAACAGTAAACTAAAAACCATACAACAAAGCAATAAATCTGGAAGGCAACATAAGTTACATAACCATATGATACGCACCTAATCAAATAAACATAGAATCATAATCCAAATCTTGAACTGTAGATTTGTCACTAGAGAAAGTAATATGCAAAAGACATGAAAGGAGGCAAACCTGCATGAAATTGTAGCGTTCTCGTCCAATAGACTCGTTCTCAGCAATAGCAAAGTATGAAAGCATAGGGTAGTGACCAATGTATGAAGCATAACTATCACGCTGAATGTTCACAGCCCACTCACTGTACCATTTAAACCAATTCCACAAATTAGTAGCCAATAAAAACAATGCATATAAAAATTTGAACACTAAAATCAAAAGAAACTCACAATCTACTCAAATCAGCATGACCGGTTCCAACATATTTAGCTTGAAGATGCTCAAGCTGAGAATTGATGTTAAACCTATCACTTGCCTGCAAAAGAAAAAAACCCAAACCAAAAGATGTTAAATTTAAAGCAAATTGTTCCCGATTTCATCTATATATGCTTTATAAGAAACAAATCGACCTAATTTCGTCTAAGCCAATTCTCTTCGACATAGATAAATTAAACAGACAGAGAATCAAAGGTAGAAGAAGCTAATTAGGTTATTTCTTCTTCCAATTTACCAACAAAAGCTAGGGTTTCGGATCGAGAACATACCTGCATCTTTTTCAGAGTTTCGCAGCAACTAGAAGAAGAAGAAGAAGAAGAAGAAGAAGAAGAAGAAGAAGAAGAAGATCTAAACCCTATCTTTCTTCAAGTCCTTTATCTGCTAATTGTTTTCGGTTAATATTTAAATCCGAAATAACCGACCGGTTCGTTCGGTGTACCCGAAGTAGTAGATCATAAAATGAAAACGTGGTCGTTTCACATAATAAAGAAGTTAAGGCAAGAAGCTTGGAATTTGGCTAACAATTGTGGATTCTTTAATCATTATCAATCTACAGAATACAAACAAAAGTGGCTGTAGTTTAGTGGTTAGAATCCCACGTTGTGGCCGTGGGGACCTGGGCTCGAATCCCAGCAGCCACACTTAGTCTTTTTTCTTTTTTATACTATTTTGACATTTGAAGAAGGTCTCTTAAGGGCCTACGAATACTCATAGAGGTACATTTGTTCTCTACTTCTTTTGTATGCACTTTTTAGTCTTCAGTCTTCACACGCAATTGGTTCCAAAGGCCTACATATAGTGTAGACTGTAGACTTTTAGCACCAAATCTGAGGTGCCATTAAGCCATCTGTTTCACTCTTGAGTGTACTCAATTAAACACATTCAGTGAGAACAGTTTTTCAGATTGGCGCTTTTTCTAATCTAATAAATAGTAAATACTTTTGCTTATAGCATTAGAGGGTGAAGATTTCATCTTGAGGTTTAGTAGTACAACCAAGTTTTGATTAACCAAAAAAAAAAAAATCAAATACCAAAGCTCACCTTCTCTCCCTGTGAAAATAAATAAACAAGCCAATTCCGAAAAGAATATTTACTTTTTCACTTTTCTATGTTGAAAACAATTAAACAAATCCATCTTTCTCCTCTGGGAGAGCCTTCGCTTCCACTGGAGAGACTGTACTTTGTTGAAAAACCCCTGCTAACTCCAACTTTTAACAGTCGTTTAGAGAAAGCAAAAGGCTTTCAACGAAATCAACAACACACATGTTAATATAACAAGAGTCTTCTGGTTCAGGCTGTGCAATGTGTCAAATGAAATTCACCCGGATGAGCTCGACTTACTACCTTCTTTCTCTGGATCTTCAATCTGCGTCGGTAGTAGATTCAAAAAGCTTCCTTGGTGGGTTGTTGTCCCACCAGATGTTTCGTCTTCTGTTAATTTAGTTTCCACAGTTTGGTTAGAGAGAATCAAACATGGATCGTAATCATCTTGATTTTACAAATAGCATACAAACAGATGATTTACCAAAGAGAGATTTAATAGACGGCCTTTTTGGCTTATTGCTCTTCTTCTTCAACTCAGCTGCACAATAAAACAAATTACAAATGCAGCAAACATGCGATGATAATCACAAGGTAATCTAGTATTGTTGCTTCTTCCTCAGCAACGGAAGGGGGGTTAAGTGAATTACCTATCCCTGGTATTTGGTCATCATTTACGATTTCTACGTTCTTGTAAGTATAACCAACAAAGTTAATGTCTTTGGATGAGAGCATCTGGAGAAGAAAAAAAGAAAGCCAGCGTCATGTTATGAAATTCACAAGAATCCTTTTGGTTCATGACATAAATTCTATTGACAGAACAGGTTCTAAGTTATATCATGTTGGTCCAAAAAGATAAGTGATTCATCTAACACACGTCAACATGCAGAACTGGCAGATTAACAACATAATTCTGTTAGTAGCATCCCAATCAGCTCCAAATTCTAAATTACCATAAGAAAATTTGAACCTAAAAGAGTGAATCACGTTTTTGTGAATATAGTACAAAGATAGAAACGCCTGTGACAGAAACTGAGCCAATTTCATCATTCTGAGCTCTTTGTTGCATGTAATATTTTAAGCTACGTCTGTAGTATCATCAAAGAACAACATATCTCAAGGAACCCACTTATAGATAAATTTTGAAGTATGATCACTCTTCTATTAGATAAAAAAAAAAAGCTTGATGGTACATAATGCCAAAAAGTCAGTGCTTATGCTGTACCTTTCTCCATGGACCTGACTTGGCTGACTTTGGAACTTGCTTGTCAGTCTGTTCCAGAAGGAATCAAAGAAGAGTATACATTATTTTCCTTATCAGGAGCATAAAAATCATCTGTGATACCAATATTTCAGTATATACATCATGCCACATCATTTGGTGGCATATATTGCACCAATATTTCACTATAGACATCATTAGCTGATAGTATCAGTGTGTTACCTCTTCAAATTTCTCAAAATTTTGGGTGTCCAACTCATCATTAACTTGGGGAATAAAGGCAGCTTTCATTTGATACAATTTTCCCCATTCTGTGCCTCTAAACCAAGGGTGACCCTGAAAGAAACCAGTCAAATCGTTTTTAAGAATTGCACACAATGATCTTACATAAGGGAACTTTGAATCTCAAAGTTGAACAACGCATACAACACCTTAATTTCATCTGCTCCTTTTGTTCCAAGCCTTTGTTCAACATTGCATAAAAGCCTACAAATAAGATCCTTGGCTTCTGGTGATAGTCTAACCTCATCTGGGAATTTCAAGTAATTTCTCCAATTTACTATCTGCATAAGGGGGAAGATAATGAATCGAGAAGAGGTAAGTTTCCACATTAGAATTACCAAAGAGATACAAAAAGACTAAAATTAAATGTAAGACTTGAAATCGCCAGTCTGCCTTCAATATTAAAATGAAAGATTCAAAAAGGAATGGATTAATTACCTTCCTACAAGTTGTCATTGGGTCATCTGAATAAAAGGGCGGAAACCCCACAAGCATTTCATACATAATGGCGCCAAGAGACCACCTAAATCTCAAGATTATTCACCCATATTATTTATTTACACCAAAGAAATCAAAGACCACAAATAGGAATAGGTTGGCTTCACCTACCAATCACATTCCATTCCATATCCTTTTTTCAACAGAACTTCTGGGGCAATATAGTCAGGAGTGCCAACTGTGGAATAAGCCTGAAAGTAATGACCTTAACCTAGTAAGTCATATCTAACATAGATGTCTATATCAATGGAGAGAATTTGCTTTCAATAACGAAATATACTGGATACTGTGGACTACTCCACATCTCTGGAAGAAAAGATGAGGAATAAGTGAAACTTACAAGCATCCTTCTATTTCTCTGCCAGTTTAGTAATTGCTCTTGTTGGGTGCGTCTTGTCGCCACAGGGCGACCATCACTTTGTAAAGCCCCACTAACGTTTCTTGCAACTGTAAAGTCTTTCTCTTGAAGATTACTACAGTCTAATGGTTTACATAATCCAAAATCTGACAATTTCATGTGGCCGTCTTTGTCAAGTAGCAGATTATCAGGCTTGATATCTCTGTATCACATTGGAGAAAAAAAGACGTTTAGAACAAAATAACAATGGGAGCTAGAACTAAATCATATATTCTGCTTCACTGACCTGTGAATGTAGTTGTGCTTATGAATGGACTCAATAGCCAGGACAGTTTCCCCAATATAAAACCTGGCCTCGTCTTCAGTGAGGGTGTCTTTCCTCATAAGTAAAGTCATCATATCCCCACCAGGTAAATACTCCATTATGAGATACAAGTACTCTTCATCTTGGAAAGAACAATACAGTTTGACAATGCAATTGCTATCAACTTCTGCAAGTAAATTTCTCTCTGCTTTTACATGTTCCACCTGAAAATCAGATTCCACATTCACATCAACCAACTAAACAAATGTCAAACGAAAGCCACTTGAAGGAATTTAAATACCTGGCCTCTGCGAAGCATCTCAGATTTCTTAAGCTTCTTCATTGCATAGACATTGCCTGTTCCCTTCTCCCTACAGATCCTAACCTGCAAAGAGAAAGAGAAAAATTAGCATGCCATACTTTTTTGAAAAATTAGCTGTGGTAAAAAAAATGGCCTAAGAAGACCTTTCAAGAAGGATGCATCACAGAGAACATTTCAAGATGATGCATGCCAATGAGAGGCTGAGAAAACAGAGTAACAGACTATGATCTATAAAAGAGATGTTACCTCTCCGAATGCACCCTTCCCAATCATTGTCAATGGCTCAAAGTCATCAGCTCCCATTTTATGCCTCTGACGGCGCATATATTCAGTTTCCTTCATCTCCAAATCCTTTAGCAAGTTATTTTGCTCTTCCTCAGAGACTTCTGCAGCAGCTAATTTTTTCTCTAGCATTTTGCGTCTGTATGAAATGTAAATACCAAACAAAGAGCTAAGGATATGGACGGAAGTTCACACGAAAGTAGCAGAAAGACACGAATAAAGTTCTTTCCCATCATGAAAACTTGAAACATATAAATATGTAATGAAACCATACCGCTCCTTTCTTTCCTGCAGACTCTGCATTTGCATTTTGTAATGGTTTTCAATATACAGTTTTGCAGCAGCAGCCTTCTCCTTAGTTATATTTGAAAGTGCTTCTTCACCTCCAGCTGTTTTCGGTCCTTCCTTTACATTACTTGTGGCTTCCTTCTTTTTCGAAGATTTCACCTTGTCTTTAGATTTTAACTTACTCAGCCAAGCTTTGGCAGTCTCCATTTCTCTCCCCTTTAGCTTACCCCTCAGACCAGATATTTTTAGTTACAAGCTTTATGTACAAGCGACCAGACAGTTCAATACGCGCTAAGAACAAGTTCCACTCCAACTTTCAAATGTCATGCATCTAGTGACTGATACTGCTTCTCACACCTGCAACAAAATGACATATGTTAGCTAACATTGACTAGAAACTTCAACAGAAGCATGTTTGAAGAAATAAGAATGATTCAATAGAAACTAAGGCAATTCAACTGCTTTGCAAAGTCATAAAAAAGCAGTGAAGTTGGTATTCACAAATAACAGAAAGGAGCTTAAAGTTGACAACTTTGTATCCAAATCAAAGACATATCTGAATCTAAATTACAGAATCCTCCATAGATTACTTACATGATCATTTCAGAGTAGAACACAAAACCTAATAGATCTGAAATCAGAGGAAAACCCCAAATGTACACCAAAATTGGGGGAAATACGAAATCAAACAAGAAGCCCTATTTGTGAGTCAGCGAAAATGCAACAAACCACAATTGAAACAAAAAAGCTCGATCTCAACGAAGCTTGAAATGAAGAACATGAAGAAGAAGCGTCAGATTAGGAACACAACATGGTGAGACAAAAACGCAGACACAAAGACAGAGACCCGTAATTTATGGTGAGAGAAAAATAAAAGAAAGTGAAAAGAAGAGGGAGAAGACCTCGATTCTTGGGATTCGATTCCTCAACTCTTGCTCTTGGTTTTTTTCTTCCTTCAAAATTTGAAGATCGAAATTCTGGGAATTGAAAGAAAAAGTTGGAAACTTTATAATCCCTCTTTCGATGTGTGTGTGAATTGCAAAAAGACTAAGCACTAATCTTCTTCTTCTTCTTCCTTCTTTCTCAGTTGTTTTTTGTTTTCTCTTTCTCTCTCTCGAGCAATTTTATATCTTTTTTGTTTGGGAGATTGATTACTACTGTGATTAATATTGTTCTTTTAGTTACTAAAGTGATTACCCGTAAATTAAGGGTTTAATTGGTTCTAATTAAAACAATGGAATATTAATTTATTTAGGAAGGAAAGTGAATAAAAAATATAAAAAAAATTAGGTTAGAGAAATGGATTGAGCGGCTTTATTATTCCGCGTGGACCCCGCCACGGGAAATATGTTCGATGGCAATGTCAAAAGCCAAAGAATAAATGTCAAACTTATTGACATTGTATCTAGTTTTTGTGTTTTTAAATAAATGAATTGATGAGACAATATGTAAAAGCTGAGTTATTTATTTCTCACAACATCTTTTAAGTCCAACCTCCATATATTTTTCCTGTAAAATATTTTGTGATTTTTTGGGAGGTTTAATATGAACATGATACTCTGAATTATGCTGTTTGTTTGGTTGCTAAAATTTCATATTAAAGATTCTTATGCAAATCTGTAGAGAAATCTTTTTTTTGTTAGAGACATTTTGCATATGTAATAGGAAGTAAATAAACTTGACTATGTAGGAGTAGATGTTTTACTTAAAAAATACAAAAATTAAGAAATTATCCTAAATTACAGTAACTTTTTTGTTTATACATTAAAAGCATAAAATTAATACTTAATTTAAACAGTTCAACAAAATAGTAAGAAATATTGGAGAATAAGAATGGTTAAAAACTAAATAAATTAATATCATATTTAATTTAATGGAAAAAATAGAGTAGTAATTTTTTACAGCCAACTATGACACGAACCAATCACCGAGTTTAGTTAGCTTTATTCGTTATGATTCGATTTAATAACTGAGATTTGAGAGAGTAAGACCATTCTTATTAATGGTTTTTTAAGACAAGTCTTATGTTAAAAGATGTGTCTTATAACTAACAAAAGTGTCTTAAAGTCTCTTACTTAAATAGGAGACTTTTGTTAATTATAAGACATGTCTCTTAACATAAAAATTGTTTTAAGAGACCATCAATAAAGATGATCTAAGAGTTTACTTGGAGAAGAAAAAAATTGCGGCATACATTGAATGGTAAACTTGTTTTTTTGTTCTTTTGGTCAAAAGTTTTGGCAAAATTTAATATCATCTAATCATTGTTATTTTGTTTACGGTTCGTCATTATTAGTTGATTATCGTTTCATTGTTTTGCTTGGGACACAACCTACGATTTCTTCCAACAACAACAAAGTCCTCGCTCCGGAGTCAAAATCAAACTAAGTAAACACTACGCATTCTCTTTACAATTATCATATCTTCTTTAATATTTTTAAGGTTTTCCAAAAAAGAACACTTTTTTTTTAGTCTAATGTTTCTTATTAAAAACCAAGAGTTAATAGTACTGATACAATGAAAAACAGAGCTATTGTATCTCAAAACAAAGCATATATGTTCTTAAATCTCATACGAGAAACATATGGAGGGTATAGAGTTTTAGTCCATCTATATGGTTGTAATGTACATGCTTAAGTGTAATGTACATGTTTCTTGGATTAATGATGCTCATAAGTGTGGAAGAGCCTGAATCATTCGGAATGACCATGGTGATATTATGTTCTATGCGAGAGAGATGTTTCTACCTGCCTCAAACCGCATTGCCGCAGAATTGCATGGGATCTTTTGGTACTACAAAGTCTGAGTGATTTACATCAGGATAATATTGAAATTTGGTCAGATTGTAATGGTGCTCTAGAAGCCATAAATGATTATCTCAATTGGCCAATGTATTTTTCTTACTTATACATGATTCATCGTTTAATCTCAAAATTTGGGAGGATCGTCTTTAAACTACCATCTACAAAAGTGAATGCAATCGCAAGGGATATAGCTTTGAGTGTCACGAAAGAAGGACAATACATATCATATTTAGCTCGTGGAGGTCCGAGTTGGTTATATGCACAGACTAAAGCAGAAAAACATAATTTTCTTGTTGTAATCAGCTTATGTTTCTCGTATGAGTTTTAAGAGAATCTATTCTCTGTTTTGGTATGCAATATCTTTGTTTTCTCTCTGTATATGTGTTTTTACTCTTGTTTTTTTATTAATAAAACATTAGACTGCAAAAAAAAATTAATGAAAAAATTAGAGAATTTTTTTTTTTTTTTTTTCT
>Ga0041059_1000157_pt1 | contig 42678 bp, 26 predicted proteins | sample AraColnosormetaG_FD_56232 | JGI IMG/M metagenome (GOLD analysis project Ga0041059, IMG submission 56232) | Arabidopsis roots microbial communities from North Carolina, USA - Col MF nosort | ecosystem: Host-associated > Plants > Roots > Unclassified | place: USA: North Carolina | collected...
TTTTTTTTTTTCTGTTAAAGAACTTTACTTAGTAGTTCTATAATTTGTTTCATAGTTAAAAAAGAATTCAATACCTACTCGTTCTTTAAATATTTTCATTGTTTTTTGTTGTTTTAGAAAGAAATGGGCTCCAACTCAACATCCATGTTATTTATAAATATATCCACCTCTAGTCTTAATATTTCACTACTCAAACAAGTTTCTGAAGAAGAGACAGAGAGAGAAGGATAGAGTAAAAGCTAAGAGAGAGAGCGAGACTGAGAGAGAAAGAAAGAGATATCATTTTGGTTATTAAGTAATTAACTTATACTAATCATGGGTTTTATCGATGGAAAGTGGGCACCAATGATAGTCTTAATTGTTTCTAACATGATTGCGGGAATGGTTAATGCTTTAGTTAAGAAAGTTCTTGATGGAGGCATCAATCATATGGTTATTGCTACTTATCGTTTGGGTATATCTACTCTTTTCCTTCTTCCAGTCGCTTATTTTTGGGAACGGTACGTTTACTACTTCTTCTTTGATTTTTATTTTCGTAGCTTTCAGATTTTTATACATTTCGTTATGCCTTAATAAAATAATAAAATATTTAAAAGTTTGTGGCAGTGTTTTTAAAAAAATTGAATTTTGGTTACTATGTTGTGAAAATACAAGAAGACACAAATATCACGTTTGATGCTTCATCTCTATCTTTTTTTTTCTGGCTAATTACTTTATTTAATTTATTTTATTTCATAAGATAAAAGAATATTAACTTGAAAACAATAAAGAGTATATACTAGAGAGTTTCATGAATGTTTTTCTATGTACGGATATAGAATCAGAATTGTGTGTGCCTAACAAAATAAATATTCGATTTCATGATTTGTTCAGGAAAACAAGACCAAAGCTAACTCTAAGCATCTCATGTCAGCTTTTCGTCAGTGCCCTTTTTGGGTAAGTTTCGGTTTTAATCCACTAAATCCTTATGTTTTTCTATTCTCTCCCTCTTTATTGCTTTTTTTGTATGTTTATGTAAGATGTTATTTTTTTTTGTTTTTGATAAAATGAAATATAATCGTTTATCATAAATCTTTCTTTTTCAGGGCGAGCTTGATGCAATATTTCTACTTGCTTGGACTGTCCTACACGTCTGCAACGCTGGGATCTGCTTTCTGGGCCATAATGCCTTCCCTCACTTTCGTTATGGCTTTAATATTTGGGTACAATTATTGTTAAAATAAAGAAAAGTGCCATATACGCTATCATCTCAAGTGTAATCTTACACCTTTTTATTTTGAAAAAATAAAATTTGCAGGTTCGAAAAGCTAAGTTTGAAAACAAAAATAGGATACGGTGTCGTTCTTGGAACTTTGATAAGCTTAGTAGGAGGTTTACTTCTTACTATGTATCAAGGGATTCCATTAACAAACTCTCCAGAACAAGCAGCAAATTCAAATAACCACACAGGACATGAGAATTGGATCAAAGGTTGTTTCTTTTTATTGACCGGAGTTGTTCTTTTCAGTTCTTGGATGCTTATACAAGCCAAGATCAACGTGAAATACCCTTGTCCATACTCGAGTACCGTTATTTTGTCGGTCTTTGGTACGCTTCAATGCGCCCTTCTTAGTTTAATTAAGACTAGACATTTGGAAGATTGGATCCTTAGAGATGAGCTTACCATCATCACCGTCGTTATAGCGGTATATAAGACAATGTTTCGTCAGACATATAAATAATTTGGATCCACACAATAATCAGATATTGATCTATTGTTAATATATGTTTATAGGGAGTGGTTGCACAAGGTATGTGTACGGTGGGCATGTCGTGGTGTATCAAACAACAAGGACCTGTCGTTTCCTCATCATTTAGTCCTGTCGTGCTTATGTCTGCAACCGTGTTCGATTTCTTGATTCTTCATCGTGAGATTTATTTGGGAAGGTATATTATTAAAAATCTAACTGTATTAACTTTATATTTTAACTATATAAACCTCTTGAATATATTATATCATGTGCATGTTATGGACTAAACTTTTATTATTGTTGTAGCGTTATTGGATCTGTGGTGGTTGTGATCGGTTTATATATATTTCTATGGAGTAGGAGTAAGCAAATAGTAGAGTGTAAGATCATGAAGTTGCCTACCAATACGGTGGAAGAAGAAAAGGAAGAGGAAGGCCGTACAAATGTTAACAACGGTCAACTTTTGGTTATTCCGATGACTCCTTGATCTACTTCCCTAAACACGCTTGTTCAACAAGAATCATGACCGATATGTCTTCAAAAAATGAAATATGAAGAAGAGAAGATAACGATCGTTTTCATTGTTTATTGGACTATTTCATACTTTTATTGGACAATTTCGTACTTGTGTTGCAACGTTTAGTTTTTTTGGGGATTTTAATTCCTACGGGATTCATTTGGATACTGTAATTTGTTTATGTGAATAAACAGTGTCGAAAAACAGAAATAAACAGTATCGAATATAACCTTAATTGACAGAACAAATTATTCAATCTGCATCTTTTTACGTAAAAAATAAATAACGTAAAATAATAATAGTTGAAAAACTAAAGTTTACAATAGATTCTTGTGAGCTTTCAATACCTTTATTTGGTTTCTTTTACTCAATACCTAAGTTTCAACATAATTCGATTCTCGATTTCTCGTGGATGGTGTGACATACTTTGACGTCCTTATTGATGAGAGTCATATTAGTAAACGGTCGATTACGTACTCCGAATTTATGGAAATTATTTCAATGTTCTTTCTTTTTTTTATCAAATTATTTCAATGTTTTTGTTCTGTAAATATGACTATTATTGCAAATGTTAACAAACACGAATAGTTATTTATTTCCTAAAAGGCGAGTACAGGGTATGTTGGGCTACTATGACATCTTCGTACTTTATTTTTTTCATGTTTTATATACTTTATTAAATATTTCTTTTTTGTTTATAAATCATTACCCACCAGAAAAAGAAATCGCTATTGCTTTGCTTTTTCTTTACAATACTGCTGAGGAGATGGCACACGAAAGGAGTGAAAGCTCAATCACTTCAAAAAGATTTTTAGGATCCAAACACATAATATGCAAATATATATGATGAAGCAGTCACCAAATCAGGAACTATATATAGTAATAAATACTCAGTATATATAAATGTCGCATCGTTATACACGACAAGGGGTCTCTACCAAAGTGCTCGCTCTAAAGCATGGTTTTTTCTTCTTTGTTTTAAAGTTCCTTAACAAATTAAGAATAAAAATCATTTTTAAAGTCTTGTTCACCTGTTCTCTTCACTTGCTTAGCAGCCTCGCATTCAACAACTAAGAGTCTTCCTTGCTTTCGTCACTTTCAACTCCATACATCAAACAAAATCGCCTAGGACTCTGAGATGTCCAAACTCAAATATTCGAAAAATTAATTTACGTAATTAGTGTAAATTTTTTAAAATCTCCGTTACATTTTCAAAGTCACGCCAGTTTTTTTTTTTTCCCCGAGATGTTTCCGGCGTTTTCTTCATTAATTCCTCATTCCACCATAACCATTTATGTGCTTAGTGTTTTGTTACTTTCTTTTTTTTTTGTCATCTTCAGAAAAGCTCCGTTACCGGGAATGGAACCCGGGTCTCCTGGGTGAAAGCCAGATATCCTAACCGCTGAGTGTTTAAGTTACCTTCTNTTTTGTCTTGTTTTTTTTTTTTTTGACTAAAATGATGTCAAGATAACTAATGGCTACTGAGATATTATTGTAAAACTACTAGTCTAATAACACCCACAACGACACTTTGGAATGTGTAATCATGACGAGCTTCTTTTCCACGTCATTCTTATTGAATGAATTCACAAATCATGGATATTTTATTTTGCTTTAGAATATTTTTTTATTTAACTTTAAGTTTTGTACCTGATCTATTTTGACTATACATTTAATGCATAAATATTTTAAATCAAGATTCACGTTAAGTTTCAAATTCTACATTTGTTGCGTGAAATCCGTGACTAGAAAAAAACATGTTATATAAATTTATCACATACTACCAATAAATATTAATGAGCTGAATTTTAATCTTATGTATTGTACATGCTTGATTGTTTGACCGTGGAATTTATATAGCAGCCATAATTACGGAATTCGTGTGCTTTATACAAAAACGGTTAAAATAAAACATAAACTAATGAAAAAGACGATAATTATGGTGATAAAATATGTTTGAAATTGTCTCGTGGTTATTTACTTCGTTGGCTGCGTTTGCTTAATTATATTTAATGGCTTCGCATTTTTGCATGGCGAACCCCACGACAGTTTCTTATCTTTTAGCAAGAAAGCATGAACACATGTCAGAATCACCTAGAATACGATTTCGACCGCTTAATTCATGCATAACATATATATTTAAAAAGTAATTAAAGTCGAAAATCCATTATATGTAGTCATTTTAATATATAAAGTAACAACACGTAAAAAGTGGTGATGGTTATTGAAACTCTTTATTGACCAAACGACTCCGTTACTGATCACTGATCAATGACATCAAAATAATTGAGCTTTTCCTCAGCCACATCAATATTATTGAATTTACGACATAAAATATCATGCATGTTTTGTTTATATATATTGTCTTTCTATAAAGTTCTCCCTAGTTCAATTCCTGGTGGAGCGGATGTTTTACGTCTTTATAAGATTTTAGCAAAGACTGATCCTGGGCCATGGAGAAGATTAACGCTTAAACCCAAACTCCTTCTAGTTATAAAAAACAAATAAATCTAAAATGTATATACTTTTAGTTATCTTTTGAGATACTAATCGTAATTCAATTTCACTGACTGCTTACGGTTAAGCACTACAAATATATTAATCGTAATTCATTTTTACTGAATGCTTACGCTTAAGCACTACAAATTTCATTGGTCCCTAAAGTCCGGTTTACCAACTATATATGTAGTTATATATTGCTCACTTTGTTTTTTTGTAAATTTTCTTTTGCTCACCTTTTGATAATACTATTGTAAAATAGTTATGAGATCTTTTTAAAAATGGAAAGAACAAGCAAGTTGATTTATTAATACAATTCCAACTCAAGTTAGTGGATTAGAAAGTATTTGCAAATGGACAAGATCGAAAACATATATTTCACGAAAAGAGAAATGGATCAGTATTCTATAAACGAAATGCGTCAAAAAGCTTGGTCATATTGAAGTTTTGGTCGTTTATCTTGAAAGAGACAATCAAAGAAAGCAAAACCGATTTGTTACAGGAAACAAAAAAACGTATGACGTAACTATGAATCAATTATTTTTAAAAACAATATAAAGAAATGGATTTAAATTTAATTAACTATAAAGCTATAGATAAGGTAGATTTTGCATGATTGAACCAATGCTTTGTCTCGACATAAGATAATCAATCGTTGGATTAATGGACGAGGCACCAAGTGTTACTTGTATAAAAATGATAAAATCAGGGGCATTGCCATTCCGACATATATATACAATGTCATAAGTATTTTCTGCATTCAATTTTTTTTAAGAAACTAGCTAAAACGGTGGCTAATATTTGGTAAAGTTCCAATGCAAAAGGATTCTAAAACATTATAAAATTGAACAGACGAAATTTTTTTTTTATTAATACTGAATCAAATATTAGAAAAAAATTTATATAATCACATCATTTTGTGATTAAGAATTTTTTATAGTTAAAAATCAATGGTATTAATATATTTTTATTAACTTTTACAATTTATATCATTAACTAATAAAAAATGCATAGACAATTTTTATAAATCTATTGTTTTATTTCAAAAAAAATATCTAAAACTTTGATTTATTAGGGCTAGAGGAAATATAACTAGTATACGAATCAATATTCCGACAATCCGACTCTTTGTAAGGTTTTATGGTACCTAGTAGTAATAACATTTCTTTAGATAATTTGCTGGAGAATATGGATTACCTTTTCTGGAGGATTCCAAACAAAGATAAATTTGCTGGAGAATATAAATTCTCTTTTTATTACTGCTTATTTAAGACATTGATTACGTACACAGGACGACGTATCATTGCATCAGTAAGCTGTAAGCCACCTTAATTAGTTACTTAACAAATGTTAGCCACCTTAATTGGTTCATATTGGACCCGTTTTTTCTTTATGGCAATTTTTTTTCTCATCCACTTGATGATTTTGAAAGTTTTTTCCTTCACTTGTATCTACAAATTAAATGAATAAAAATTGATCAAGTCTTTCAAGTCTTTTTTTTTTTTAATTGGCGACCTCTAAAGACTTCTAAGGCCTAAGCTTTGCCTAGAGCATTTTCCTCTGTTCCATTTTATAATGTTTTAGAATCCTTTTGCATTGGAATTTTACCAAATATCTTGTAAAAAAGAACTTTATAATGTTTTAGAATCCCTTTTTCACCTTCAAGTCCTCCATATTTTACTATAAATATGGCTTGAAAATGAAATGAAAAAAAAAGGCCACAAAAAAAGCTTTTACAAGATATCCTTTTGTTTTTATTTTTTTATCTTTAATCAAAGATGGTATGCTTCTTCTCTTCCTCGTCATTATCCACCAATCCTCTGAGAAAAAAAGGCTGCTTGCTTCTAGAGTTTTTTTTTGGATTAAAGGTTGCTTCTAGAGTTTGTTCCAACTTTATATAACTTTTAATTTTTATTTTGGGTTTAAACCTTTATATAGAATTTAATTAAAAGTAGCCTTATAGTATACAAGTTTATCCTGTTACCTTGTATTTGGATGATTTTTTTCATCGCCAACCAAATTCGGATACGTAATTATCCTTGATTTCTCGGTTTTCTATTCAATTATGTTGCTTTATTTTGATTTTTGGGTAACAAAGATTTTTTGATAGGGCAATCCACATTTCTTATTCGGCATGCTATTGTTGTGACTTGTGAGTTGTGACCGTGTTATTGTTTAGAAAAGTTTTACTCGCTATGGATCATTTTAAGTAGTTGAGTAAGGTTTCTACACATAAATTAAAAAAAATATATATAGCTTAATTTTCTCTTTTTACATAGAAATATAATGAAGTAAAAAAATTTCTACCAATAAAAAATAGTCTGTAGAATATAATTTTTCAGAAAAACTAAATCCATTTAAGTTCTGCATCAAAATTAAAAACGTCACAAAAATAATAATGTAGAAGAAGTTATGTTTTCACTTCTCTTTTAAATAACTTTACCGAAAATAAACAACATCGCGTAGCACCGTCACACACCGTGGTTCATGAAAAGGTCTTTTTATGGACTTTATGGACCCAATAGATTTACTAATTTCTACTGCAAGGGCTTACAGTTATAGATATTGTCTTTAACGCTTGTTGATATATTATGGGCCTTTGGGCCAATCTATAGAACAAAATCAGCTCCTCTAACTACGACGAAGATTTATGAAAGCTAATTTCATGAACTAGCGACAGCAATTTTATGTATCTATTAGCGTTTTATTAATCTAAAGAAGTTTAACCAGCCCCGTAAACACTTGAAATATTTTTTACAACTTGATAGTATATTACTTTTGCGTTCTTTTTCTACATAGTATATTACTCTGCAAGATTGTTATTTCACCCAACTATTGTATACCAATATTTCATACACATCTAACATTTATCCCCGAACAGAAATGAAGAAAGAAAACAACTCTGATTATCAACTATTTGGTGGCTGTTTTACTAAAAATAACAAAAAAAACAAACTATTCGATAGTTAAATCTTTTAAAATAAAAAGAAATTTGTTGGTCGTAAATATTAATTCAAGACAAGGAAAAAAAAACGAAAGCGATAGTGGCTATGTGGCAAAAAGTCTATTCCCTTGGTACTAACACTTTCCTGAGGCTACGAAGGTCTATCATATGAAGAAAGAGATAAGATTCTTCAATTTCATATTTTTCTAGCCGTGATTTCCATTGGATTTGGTGTTGGAATGGATAAGATCTTTTAAAAAATAAAAAAATATATAATCAATTTATCGTATGTAGATATAAATTGGATCATTTTCTTGTCATTATACGATTCCTCTGTTTACGTTGATATGTATGTGTCTGTATATATGTATCTAGTATTTGATGATTCATTAGGAATTCCAATTCCTTCATTCATATGTGTACGGGATAAATATGGATATTTCTATTTATACGAAGTTGTTGGTTCTCAGTTTGTCTCTCTGTGCATGGGAGAATTTACAATAAATTTGCAGTGGAATCGATGTCTCTCTATAACATATTTACATCGATTTAATTTCAAATAAGTTTTTTTTTTTTTAACAACAGATGAAAATAAGATATATTTTAAAGAAAGGTAATAACTATGATTTAACAAAATAAAACCAATAACTGGATAAATGTAAAGCCAAAACCGACCAGTTACAAAAAGAACAAGAACTGTTATAAAACATATTTTCAATAAAATAAAATAAGAAAAATCTTATTCGGCATGCTATTGTTAAAACCAATGTTACTTAAAACTGTATTTGCCTAATTCTCGAACGCATCAGAAGGAAGAAAATCCAAAGTGAAAGATGATACACTTTGAGTTTAGTTTAATAAAATACATGGATTACTTACTCTACGTATTACTCTGATATGCATGAAAAGAGATATTGACTCTATTAGGCTTATTTTGTCTCTGCTACGGAAAATCTAGTTTTATCGCATTATACTGAAAATATTATAATTTAAAGAGTACGGATTGAATGATGATAAAAAAAAAGTGGTTTAAGGTTTTAAACAGAAGAAGGCGCAGTATTAAAATAAATAAATAAAAATAGATTTTATTACTGTTATTCTATCATTCCGACAAAGTTCCGATTAATATGTAATTGTCGAATTTTTTTTATTTTTCTAACGGATTTTTGATAAAGTATTGTTTTCGGAATTTCGTCAGAATCCCGTCAAAAAAAATTCAACCAAACATTTCTTTGAAAATTTTTGTTGGAAATGGTTATGTTTTCTTGTAGTATATTAACTATTGTAGTGTTATAAGTTTTATCGCAGAGATATAAAAAAAAAACAATTACCCTACTTTTTTTGTAATCCTTATATCTCATTTTTGTACAAAAGGAACTCTTGTAGACATCTGCTAAAAATTATCAGAAAGAAAAAAAAATGTTACAAGAAAACATTATTACCAGTAAATTGCCAATACAAATATTCAAACTATCAGTTTTGTTTGCAACCCTACTTCCTAGATTTATAAGATGCGAGATTAATATTCAACTTGCTACAACCTCGTATTATATAATTTTTGACAGTAACTAATACACTCTGTGTTTTTTTATAATTATGATATTACTTTTTTTGAAATAAAATTGAGAAACAAAACTGTGAAGGGGACGGGGAATCAAGCATTTGACCTCATCGACAAATCGACATAAGGATTTGAGTTTTCACCTTTTGTTGTTCCAACTTCTTTTCGTTTTAGTTGTCCAAAACGGCCTAGTTTCATAATATGTTAGATAAAATACATGGTGTTATATGGTCAAATATTGTGGAAGACTAGCTACAGTAGAAACTCTATAAATTAATACTCGATAAATTAATAAACACGATAAATTAATAAATTTTACCGGTCCCAAGTCGGGCCAATGTAAAAAGTAACCAAAATCGATAAGATAATAAGATAATATTTTTTTTGAAATCCCTATATAAAATTATAGTCCCAATAATATTATAAATTAATAATCATAGATCTTAAGTATATATTTTAAGACTAATTAATTTTTATATGAAATTTTTGTTCAAAGTACAATTACAACTCTTTTTAAAATATAACTGGTATGATCTCTGTTGTACTCACATAACTATTTGCGTATTTGATCTGTCATAGTTGATTTTGTAAAATCTTTTATTTGAAAAAGCATTGCTAAGATTTGTGTAAATAAAAATTGGATTAAACTTCATGTTTACGTTTACGTTCACGTTAATGTCGTGGATATACAAACACAATATATTTTGAAAAATAAATTTAAAAAGTCAAAGAAAAATAAAAAACTAACATAATTATATATACAAACAACAAAGCATATAGAAAATTAATTAAAAACATTTTAAAAAGAATATAGTATTGTATTTTACATAAATATTTTTATAAATTAATATTTATTAACTTATACGATAAATTAATAAATATTAATTTATAGGATAAATTAATATCACTATAAATTAATAAAATTTCATGGTCCCAACATTATTAATTTATAGAGTTTCTACTGTATATGGTTGAGTGACTTATATGATAATCTTGCAATTTTTTTAATGTGGAGAGTAGATTTACAAAAATATTAGATTTTAAAATTTGTTTTGCAATTTTCTCTTTACTAATCTTAGGTCCAACCAAACCATTTCAAGTCATTTTCTTGTTATCTGTAATACATTATATATCTAAAAACTTCAAAATTAATTTGATTAGTTTGCTTAACTAACAGAAAATATTGAATGATACATTTATTACAGATGAAATAATGAATTTTTATTTGTGGCCAATTGCATAATGGATGTGAGATTGTATAGACATATTTAACTTGTCAACTCTACATGCCTTCTGGAAACAAGTCAAATCGAATAAAGTAAACTGAGAGACAATTCATGGAATTGATCTAAACACAAGTGGGTAAACCCATTACCATTTTCCTCGCTCGTCTAAATTCCTATATGTTCTCATTTACTAGTATCGTATCTTCTTTTTTTTTTCTTAAACAAACTAGTACCGTATCTTCGGTTATATGGATGGTACATAGAACTATAAATTGTAAAATCATATTCTACATACTTACTTTGACGATAAATAAGTGCTATTTCGGGTCTAATGTTACACGTAGGGAACTACCTAAGAAAATGTGGTTCGCGTGTCTAATGCAAACTGATTTCCATTCGAACCTATAATGGCTGAAGAAATAGCTATCCACATATGATATGTTGATAATGATATATATTATAGATATTCTTGTGTTTAGCTAAGTAATATATAAAAATTTACTCCACTTTTTTCTCAATTGGTATGTGACATGCTCTTATTGGGTGGATAATGTACTAGACAAAACTTGTAATTTTTTTTTTCTTTATCTATAATAATATAAAAACATTTTGTGTGTTATATTTTCATACATCTATTTTCCTTTCTTCATAATTCGTTTGGCCTATTTTTCAAATGTAGTCTATTCAATTTTATTAGGTTGCATGTGAGTTTTGGACTCACTTATGCATGGTACAAAATCCAAGTTCTTAAAAGACTTTGAGGTAGAATAAAAATCTGTAGTTTGGGAGAAGGAAACAAAAATAAAAAGGTAAATTTCTTTTGGGGGAGAGTACTGTTGTTTGCCCTACAGACCAAGGCACTGAAATCGAGTTGGTATTATTAGGATACTTAACGTTTGGCACCCATGGCCTTGGCCTTGGCCATGTGCATTGTTCGTCCTCTTCTTAAAGGGTACTATTGTCATTCTTAATTTTTATAGCACTAAGTCAACACACCATATTGGGAAATACTTAAAGACCCATAATGTACTTGTTCTAGCTCGATTAAAAGAGAAAAAACAAAGTAAATGAAAAGTTGAAGTAAAAGACATGAAAACCCTTTTTGGATTGGAGAAAACTAATTCTCTAAAGATAGAAAAGAAAAAGAGGAAGAAGCAAGAGAGGCTTGGTCTTCTTTTCTGATCCTGAAACTGTCTTAATAAGAGTGAGAAGTACTGTTCATGGAAGACGTGTCCCCACCAAACAAAACTGTCTTCACTGCCCTCTTCAATAATACTTTTACGGGACCCCTCCTAGTCCCAACGCACAATCTCATTGTGTCTATACAGAGTTATATTATATATATACACTTAATTTCTAATAGTTGTAGCAAAACATATGGTAAGAAAATGAAATAAATACGGTTAATATATTATTATTTTTTGGTCAAAACGGTTAATATATATGTAACACCAATGAAGCCAACATATCCAAACACAGAAGAAGATTTTTGGATGATGATTTAAACATGTATATATGTTAGTGTGAATCTTCAAAGTTTCTGTTTAAGTAGAATTATTTTTATAGATAAAGTATTTTATATGTTTTTTGGTCGAGCCAAATATCGAATTCCTTCATCAAAGTCTATCGAATTCCTTATATTTACCAAAGTAAAATTCGTTAAGAACAAAAATCAAAGAGTATTGTCCCGAAAGAAAATTATTTTGAAGGCCCAAAGAGGACAAGGTCATAAATATTTGATCTGGAGGACAGGACACCCACGTATATTTTTGTCCAAAATTTAGGTTAAAAAAAGAAGAAGAAAGGTTATCTGTTTCACGGATTAAATATTTAATTAATAATACATACATATATTACTGTATGTGTGCGTGTAAAATACTAAATATCGACGACTATATATATAACTAGATAATTTAGCTATAGTATAGTATTTTTATTTTTCACCCTTGGTTTTTTTATACATATATGCACCGAACCTCTTCTTCTTCTCTTCCTCGTCTTCTCTCCTTTTATATATGTGGAAAACTGCATTTATTAAGAACAGTTTAGAAAGTGTCAACCCCTAAAGGAATGTTTTTAGTTTAGAGGAAAGAGAGAGAAGAAGAAGCAGCAGCAGAAGTTGTTAATTTGAAGACTATTTGAGGAAAGACACCTATATCTAAATACTCAAAGTTACAAAAATATTACTTCAGAAAACAGTTCCATTAGAGAGACTCATAAAGCTTCTCATGTAAGCCTCTCTTGTAATTTATTCTCATATACAGAATACTGTTTTGTGCATTTACTCTTCTTCTTCCTCCTCCTTTCATATGATTAACATTCAATGCAAAATTCTTGTAAATTCATTTTACAATAGCTTATCCAAATTCTGCTACTTTTATTATTGTTTCCTCTCGCTGCGACATTCTTTATTTCTCATCATTTAATGTTCTCTCCTCGTACATCCTCTTTGTTCTGTCTTAAGAATTCACCTACCAAACCATTTATTTCTCATACCCACTTTAAGATTTAGTAGATTTTTGTTTTCTTGTCAAAATGGTATCCTAAAACTAATCTCTCTTGTTTTTTTCTTTGTTGAAGCTAATTATGAGTGGATTGATGAGTTTTGGTGAATTAGAAGACCAATTTGGTCAGATTTCAGACACTACTATGGAAGAGAAGATACCATTTCTGCAAATGCTTCAATGCATAGAACACCCTTTTACAACAACAGAACCAAATCAGTTTCTCCAATCACTTCTCCAGATCCAAACCCTAGAATCAAAGAGCTGTCTCACCCTTGAAACAAACATCAAAAGAGATCCGGGTCAAACAGATGACCCGGAAAAGGATCCAAGAACAGAAAACGGAGCAGTAACGGTCAAAGAAAAAAGAAAACGGAAACGTACAAGAGCTCCAAAGAACAAAGACGAAGTTGAAAACCAAAGGATGACTCACATTGCCGTCGAACGTAATCGAAGACGACAAATGAACGAACACTTAAACTCTCTCCGATCTCTCATGCCTCCTTCGTTTCTTCAACGGGTAACAAAATGTTTTAAGGGTTCATTAAACAAGAACGTAATTTTTTTTTCTTTTCAAGAACGTAATTTAGCTTTAACAAGAAAACGTTTTTGTTTCTCTAGGGTGACCAAGCTTCGATTGTAGGAGGGGCAATAGATTTCATCAAGGAACTAGAGCAACTCTTGCAATCTCTAGAAGCTGAGAAACGAAAGGATGGAACTGATGAAACTCCTAAAACGGCGTCGTGTTCTTCATCTTCGTCTCTTGCATGCACTAACTCTTCTATTTCTAGCGTGTCTACGACGTCGGAAAATGGATTTACGGCGAGATTCGGCGGTGGAGATACGACAGAAGTGGAGGCTACGGTGATACAGAACCATGTGAGCTTAAAAGTTCGGTGTAAGAGAGGAAAACGACAGATCTTAAAAGCTATTGTCTCGATTGAAGAACTAAAGCTTGCGATTCTACATCTCACTATCTCTTCTTCCTTTGACTTTGTCATCTACTCTTTCAATCTCAAGGTAATTTTCTTAATCATCTCTTAAACTATCAGTTTCAATTTCCACTAGTTTAAGCATTATTATAAATAGTCTTATGTAACTAGCAATTTTTGACTTTTTGAGGAAAATTAAGGAATCTTCATTTTGAAATGTTTGGTACTTAAGAAAATTAAAATGCATGAGAAACCATAATAGAAAATATCTACAATTATGTGTGTGTGTGTGTATTTTTTTCCTTCACTCTAAGCTTAGAAAATTTTAGTTTAATTTTTTAGTAAGTTGCTAATTTTTGTTTAGTTTTGGAGAGATGAGAAATGAATGGTGTTGTGCATGCAGATGGAAGATGGTTGTAAATTAGGATCAGCAGATGAGATAGCGACAGCCGTTCATCAGATCTTCGAGCAAATCAACGGTGAAGTCATGTGGTCAAATCTTAGTCGAACTTAGTTGACTTTTGACTCCTAGTAACGTGTGTAAACTTTAGGTTACAAAGAAAAGGGACGTGATATAAATAAGAAAAACCAAAGAGGTGAAATTTTGGGAGTTTTAATTATTATCTTATACTTTTTGGATTTTAGATTAGTAGCAAACTCGCAGTGTTCTACGATGACATTATTATTGGTCACATGAAGGTTTAGGTTATTATTGCCTGTAATTTTTGAATATAAACTAACCTATGAGTTCAGTTTGACCCCGAAAACGAAAAAAGTTAACCATGAGTAATATTTACTTCCATTTATAAATGTTTCCCACTTAGTAATAATGTTAAGAAATTGACTTTAGACGTCCGTATTAGAATGGTTACGGAAATGGAAACAAATACAATTAAAGATGAAACATCATTATTACTAAGAAGAAGTCGCCTTCACACTTCGCAACCTCTTTTTATATTTTGCATATACGTTTTATTAATACTCTCATATCGTCCATGCGTCTGACAAATCTACGCTTGATAAAAAAGGTACAGCTACAACATAAATTTAAAGGTATTCTTTTGCATCAACGTCTACTGACTAAAAATACTTGTTTATTGTATAATGACTCTAGTTTTACTTTTAACAACGAAGAGAAAGGTGGCAGAATTTTTTTAATATTCCAATGGTAAAAAAGCATCGTAAAAGGAAGCCTATGGTCAGAGTCTCATTGACACATCGGTCTCGCTTGTAATACGTAAAACTCAGCCTATCTCACTCACATTACTTTTTTCGAAATTTTAATTCATATATCGGTTTCCGCATATATTTAACTTTTGTATTCAAAGCTTATTAAAAAATCGGGAAAAATCTAAACATCATAAGCAAAACAAATCCGATCAATATGTTTAAATTCTGTAATACAAGAACAATATAAACAAAAACATATTATTCAGAAAGCAATGATACATTATTTGAATATTGTGTGTAAGAGTGAACGACAAGATCATACGTCAGAGATAATCGACTGGTAACAACTCTGATCTTTTCCAACTTTTGGTCAAAGTCAAACCATTTGGTCATTTTTACAGTAAATTATTGAGTAATATGTCATTTACTCATTTCTTTTGAGGAAAACTCTTTTTTTATCAGAAAACAAAAACAAATTACTCATTTTCGTTTTGGGCTCAAGACAAAAGTCCTTCTTTTAAAAATATTAGCCCAGTTAATCTATACAGGCCCATTAAAGCCCATACTAAAAGAGCCGAGCGTTCCACCGCGTGAGATTGACGTGCGTGTATTTACGCGTTAATGTTTCGCGTGGTATTTGTTTATTTGAATAAAGATTCCTTAGCTTTATTCTTAGTAGGTCCTCATGAGTCATATTCGTGAAATTGAGGTTTTTGAACGAACTCGGGGCTTTGATTCGAAGTCGAAAGTTTTGATTTTATATTGTGATTTCTAAGTCGAAGGATGTGTTACTTTGGTGTTTTTTTTATTTGATTTTTTAAAAAGAATATTTGATAGTTGTAAAGAGTTTTTGTATATGTTTAATTTTTAAATAGAGAAATGGTCAACGTAGCACAATTAACTTGTAATAGAGAATTGCTCAACGTAGCACAATTAGTGTAGATCTTTAAAATTAAATCATCGAGCGAATTTTAGAATTCTCCCAAATAGTTGTTATCTGCAAATGTCATGTTATTTACAATTCTTGATACATAAAATAGTTAGTTTTCCATGTGGTAAAAACAATAAAACATACGACCAATCGACCATTGACATAACTCTTCTAAATCCACGATGAGTTATATATATAAACTTATAATACTAATCACAATTATTGTTATTGAGGAATATACATCGTGAGTATCATCAAATCTCGTCATCGCACTTTGCTTGAACGTGCAAGAAACTTGGAAACGCGTTTAGAGCAAACACCGGGACACCGAAGTACCGTTTATTGAATTCCTTTTTTTGTGTGTGTTGTTCAATACTTAAATCGACTAAAAAATCATTAGCCTAAGATTCACATATCAGAACGTGCTTGGGCCAAAAATAAAATAAAGAACGTGCATGGACCAACCAACCATATATATATCTTCATAGTATTATTGATAATGGCGGGTCCCATTATGTTTGATATATTTTCAGTTTTCACCATGGAAGCATAATCTCAAGAATATGCCTCCAATAAAATTCGTTTGTACATGAATTCCTTAAGTATGGCAGAATACTACGTATACCCCACATAATAGTTTAATCTAATTTAAATTAGTGTAAATTTTCCACCAATCAATTTATTAATTACTTAAAACAACAAAAGTAGTGAAAAACAATTAAAAACACATATCTCCCTCAAAATACCCATAGTAGGCTACAACTGTAGATTTCTTGTTTCACAAGACACAAGAAAAAAAAACCTAACTTAGAAATCATTAGAAGGAAGTGGTTCATGTCCATTACTACCGATAAAGATAGTATCATAAACAATAGCTGCAATGGCTGCACCGATAAAAGGACCAACCCAATAGACCCAATGATTCGTCCAAATCCAGCTAACCACGGCCGGACCAAATGAAACCGCGGGGTTCATCGATGCACCGTCGAAAGCACCACCAACCAGAATGTTAGCTCCAACGATTAACCCAATCGCCAAAGGCGCAATGATTCCAATATCACCTTTCTTGGGATCCACGGCAGTAGCGTAAACCGTGTAAACTAACCCAAACGTCATCACAATCTCGAAAACGACTGCGTTCCAGGGCGTCACTCCATATGATAGCGAAAACGCAGCCGTTTCCATCCCGCCAGTGCTTACCTTGAGCAACAAGCAAGCTACGACTGCTCCGAGTAATTGAGCGATCCAATAAAGAATAGCTCTCAACAACGTTATGTTTCCACCAATAAAAGCCCCAAATGTAACCGCCGGGTTCACATGACCACCTGAAACGTTAGCTCCAACGGAAACCGCAACGAACAACGCAAACGCATGAGACAAAGACGCGGCCACAAGACCGGCAGGTGTGGCTGGACCATCTCCAGTTAGTTTTCCATAAGCCATTCCAGAGCCTTGACCCGCGAAAACGAATATAACCATCGAGAAAAACTCCGCGAAAGCTGCTCTAATCGCATCGGGACGACTAGCTTCCCCCGGCGTTCCAATCGCAATTCTGTTGATAGGCATCGTTACAAAAAAATTTGCTTTCTTGCTTCCTCTTCATTTTGTTTTTCATCAGTAAAAGTTTAAATAGTTAAAGCGTTAGTGCCAAGTGTGTGTATGAGAATCGTTCAAGAGACTGAGATTAGTGTTTTACGGTGGGCCCTAGGTTATAAGAAATCGAACGGTGATTATAAATTCATATTTAATTAATAACTTACTTACCAATTAATTAAATCTTAATCCGTTTTTCTCGCTTTCTATAAATACTATTATGGGTAGCAATTGAAGAACACGCGCTTTACTGTTTTCTCATCATCGTCACTTTTCTTTCTCCACACTTTCCGCAAGATTGTTCTGTTCTTCAAACGATTCTAAGGTACGACTTTTTTTTTTGAAGGTTCTTGATCTCAACTTTTGTTGCGTATTGATGTTTGATCCTCTGGATTTTGTATCCAACGGAAGATCTATCGAGAAATGAACAAATTCGATACAAATTGTTAGTGTTTAGCTGAATTATGTAGATTTTGTTAACTTCGATCTTGAAGATGATTGATGTTTATCGTACTAGTAGAATCTGATGTTAAATCTTTGAGTGATGGATCGTGTTATCAGCATCAATAGTGAAAAGATTCTATATTGATTTAGACGTGAAGTCATGAAAATTGACTAACAAGATTCTAACGTTTGGTTCTGTTTTGCTCTGTTTTATTAGATGAATGGAGAAGAAGTGAAAACGAGTCAACCTCAGAAGAAGCTTCAGAACCCTACTCCACGTTTAAACGAGAGGATTCTCTCATCTTTGTCTAAGAGATCGGTTGCTGCACATCCATGGCATGATCTTGAAATCGGTAATAATCACTGTTTTAAAGATATTCTGTGTGTTTGATTAGAGTCTTTTTAACTAAATTGTTCTATGTGTGCAGGACCTGGAGCTCCAGTGATTTTCAATGTGGTAAAGTCTTTATGCTTGATGATGTGACAATCCGATCGAAAAAGAGTTAATCATTTGTCTTTTTTGGATGAAATTAGGTTATTGAGATCTCAAAGGGGAGCAAAGTCAAATATGAACTTGACAAAAAAACAGGTCTCATCAAGGTAAAAAGATATCAAATCTTGAAAAAACAGAATGATCTGAGGATATATGATGATCGTAAGTGTTTGTATATGTCTATCAGGTTGATAGGATTCTTTATTCTTCGGTTGTGTATCCTCACAACTACGGGTTTGTCCCACGCACACTATGTGAAGACAATGACCCTATAGATGTTTTAGTTATCATGCAGGTTTGAGTCTAATTCTAACAACATTCACCAAAAGAAAATGAAATGGCTGAAATAATTTCTTATCAAAGTTGATTATGTACAGGAGCCTGTGCTTCCGGGTTGTTTTCTTCGCGCCCGAGCTATTGGTTTAATGCCTATGATTGACCAGGTAACATCCTAAGCTTTAGTTTTTCATGTTTCCTTGTGCTTCAAGTTTGTGTAACCATTGTAGCTAATTCTTTGGGGTTTTGGTTGAAATAAAGGGTGAAAAAGATGACAAGATCATTGCAGTTTGTGTTGATGATCCTGAGTATAAGCACATCACTAACATCAATGAACTTCCTCCTCATCGTCTTTCTGAAATCCGTCGATTCTTTGAAGACTGTATCCTTAAAACCTATTTTAATACTTGATTAGGAAACAAAACCATTTCTTTTTTGCTATCTTTAACCAAAATATAACAGACAAGAAGAATGAGAACAAGGAAGTTGCAGTGAATGATTTTCTACAACCTGGTCCTGCTATTGAAGCCATTCAGTACTCAATGTAAACTTTTTTTTCTTTTTACCTTTTTTACATAATTTGCTTTTCTTTTAAGCAAATCTTGATGTTTGAAATCATTCACAGGGATCTTTACGCTGAGTACATTCTTCACACCCTGAGGAGATAGATGAAAAGAAGACTTCTTCAAGAACATTCCTGCCAATTTTTGGGTCTGCAATCTCAGATTCTGTTGCAGTGAATATGCAAAAGAACAAGAATTTGTCTTATATTTGGATTTTTTTTGAATAAGCACGTGTCTCATATTTGGCTTTGACGCTTTCCTTTTTGTTGTTGTTGTTGTTGTTGTCTTCTGGGGATGTTTTGTCTGAACATTAAGAGTTTGTATTTGTAACACTGCCTTTGGATCTTTTTTTAATAATTTCAAGCTTCGATTTGGTTCCAATGAAACCAGACTTTTGTTTTTATAAATAAGTGTCACTGTCATTTTTGAAGAGTCCCCATTCCACATTTTGTTTTCCTCTGAAATCCAAATCCCAATTAGATTTGCAGAATCAGAATGAGAAAATGTCAGGTGGTGGAGAACTTCTTTTTCTTTCTTTTGTCAGATAGTTGGATCTGCTGCTCACCCCAAAATGGGCCTGGCCCAGTATATATCAATACCAGTAAATTGGCGCGTGTATATCAATCTCCTTTTCACTAAAAAAACACTTAATACCAGAATATATTTTACCAAAAATCTTATTAGTTCTCTAGTTTTTTTTTTTTAAATCTAAATATAAGCGTAATACTTCATCCTTTTTTAATAAGTGATATTTAAAAAATTTATACATGTATATTATCTATTTTACACCTACATTCTATTAATTTTCAAAACAAAAGTAATAGGACTAAGCATTTATTGTAAGGTTGATTTTGAAAATAGTTAATAGTTTTACATGAAAAAATATTGAATATTATTTAAAGTGAAGCAAAATAATTTGGCTACATGTCACTTATTATAAATAAAAAAATACACATAACATTAGAGAATCAATCTTACTGAAACAAAAAAAATTGTGAAAGAGTAGATGGAAATAACATAGTATACTAAATACTAATGCTTATTTTTCTTCATATATCCACTCTATTACACCTACATGCTACCGTTGCAGCGAATTAAATGGATCAAACCAACTGCATGATAGATCAAACGTAATTTCAATGTTTTTGATCAAAAGATCAAATGTAATTATGATGACTCTTTTGTCAACAATCTCCCCTGGAATGCATCATGCATGATGGTTTGCACGAGAAGATCAAAGTATAAATTTAAGTTCGGGACACGCAGAAAAAAGACCTACTTGTAATATTCTTGAAAGTGAGTTCAAGCTCTCATCATTTCTATGCAAAGTTGATGGCGTAAAGGATACACAAAGGTATACTGAGCAAAATTTTTTACCACTTTTGATTTTCTACATGACACTTCTTACTAACAAATTTCGTTGAAAAACGGTAAAACAACAATTATTTCCTACGATTTTCCTACATTTTTGACAGTAGGAAAATGAGGTTTTTCTAAGATAACATTTGCTTTGCTATGTAAAACTAAAAACAGAGTGAAACGGATATTACAGATATTTTGCAGAACCCTATATTCTATGCAACTGGACTATATTTGCTCCGCCGATGATAAGACCCATTCTTCATACATTAAGACTATATATTATGCACACCCATACGCACACATTTCAAGTTTAATCTATCATTGACTATGCTTACATTGATTATTAATGTTTCAGTTATTTCTTGGTTCCTAGAATGAACTGGACCGGCTACTTTCGTATCATAGAATAGCTATTTTTTCGGAAGTGTCTGCATCTTAATAAATATATATTATGACTATATACACAATGATGTCGACAAGAGTGAATATACACAACATAATTATCGCATTTTCTTATTAGACGTACTACGAAATTTCATAAACCATTGATTCATTGCTTGTTTCCTAACGGGGACCAAATTAATCCCTAACTTTTTCCGATGGGTATAGAAAAGGTCGAAAAATCCCCCAAGGACCAAAAATATACCTTCAAGTTGAAGAAAGTAAATAGATAATATATTTTAAAAGGAAAATGTGTGAAGGAAAGGAGGCGTGGGAGGTTCTTTTGCGACAAACTCTACATGGACGCGGTGTGGTCCCTCTGGTCCTTACCCTAATCGTTTGATGATATATTTTTACCATGTTATCATTTCGAAAACGTTTTATAGTATATATATTTTTATTTTATTTTTGTTAAAGAACGTTTTATAGTATATTACATAAGATGTGTTGACGATGATTAGTTTATAATTTCTAGGACAATTAGAAAAATTCAAAGGTAAGCTAGATATATAATTTCATAGTAGGGGAGGTGCTACTTTAGGTACTTGTTAACATGGAAATTATATAATAGAAAAGTTAAAATCTAAATCATATTCCCGTACTTATTAATTTCTAGGACATTTTTTTAGTATAACTCGAGTAATTCTTGTTGCTAGACTAATTTCAGGGCATGCAAGTTAGTTTGGGTACAAAGATACCATGTAAAGTATCCGGACCAAAACTTATAAAAACGAGAATATGAGTATATAAAACAAATAAAGAAACTAATTTCTTGTTGCTAGACTAATTTCAACAGTTATATAAAAACTAGATTTTCAATTTTTGAATATTCTTATTTAACTATATCATACTAAAAAAAAAAATGTAAACAAAGAAAACAAAATTATATCTGTCTATTTCCTCGCAAAAGAAAAATAACATGTAAACAAATAGTAGTAATAGTAATAATAACGTGTAAGAAGCCCCTCTTAAGGTGTACGGACGTATGTTTTTTTTCTTTCCCAGGCACTCTTCCCTATGTCCTAAAAGAAGCTAAGGTTTTTTAAAAAACCAGATCTCAGCTACTTTCTATTACCAAAAACAGAAAGTTTCCCACCATTTCTCAAATAGACGGCATCTCCCTCCGGCCAAATCCCCGGCGATGACTGCCCTTACCGACCAATGGTGTTGACGGCCCCTTAGAAGTCATGTCACAAGGTGTGGGACAACAGAGGACTTCGAGCTTTCACCAACTTCTCCTCCAAACCCTCCTTTCTCCCCTTGGCTTCATAGTGCTTTAAGAGCTCAACTACCAGATCCCTTGATTGTTTGAGGTACAAAAAGTCTTGAGCATTTACTCTTGCATTTATGTCTAACCTTGTGGTTCTATCTCTTGAACTTTCTCACTATATGTGAAGAACCTTTTCAAACTTATGTCATGCTCAGTTTCTCAACAACCATGATGACAAACTCTCTCACCTAGTGTGAAGAACCTTTTCAAATTGTATCGACAAGACTCTGCCCTAGACGCCTTCGTTAGAATAACCATTGGATTACGTGTGATCTTGCTGAGTTCCCAGGACCTAAGTATAGACCAAAGAATCCCTTACTCTGCAAAAGGAAAAGACATAGCTCACAGTCAAAAATCTTACTCAAATTATGCCAGTCAAAACCGCTCAAGGGACTCTGGGGAAAGAGCTATGTCAGTTTATGAAAATGATAGGAGGTCAGAAAGAAGCTTCTCACCTCCACCTAAGAAGCGAATAAGAGCACCCACCCTAGACAACTCGGAGCTGATCCAAGAGAACTCGCTTACCCTTATGGGAATACTCACAAATCCCTCAGCCCAGCGTTTGTGGTCCCTCATACCTTTCCTATCAAACAGATGGAATCTTAAGGGCAAAGCTACTGGATCTGACCTAGGCAGAGGTTGTTTCCAGTTCAGATTTGAATATGAAGAGGACCTCCAGAAAGTCCTTGATAATAGACCCTACCACTTTGGTCAGTGGATGGTCATTCTCCAGAGGTGGAAACCAGTGATCTCACCTTCCTTCCCCTCAGAAATCCCTTTTTGGATTGAACTGCAGGGCCTTCCAATGCACTACTGGATAAAAGAAATGCTTTATGCCATAGGCAAGGAAGCTGGGGAGGTAGTGGACCATGAAATTTCACCAGCTGCAGCAAAGATAAAAGTCCTCATTAACGGGCTCCAACCTATTACAAAAGAAACAGTGGTGGAATTCCCTGATGGTAGTGAAGCATTGGTTTACCTGGAATACAAAAATCTGAAGAGCCATTGTCATCATTGTCAACGCCTCTCTCATGCTGAAGCTGATTGTCCTGGCCTAAAGAAAGTAGAGGCGGTAAGCAAAACATCAAAGCTCACTCCCCCTGAGCAGCCTCCCCAAAATTATGCAGAGAGAAACAAAGGTAGTAAACAAAATCCCAGGGCATCCCACGACAAGTTACTTTCCTCTCACTCGGGTTTATCTAGACCCCTCGGTGATTACAATCTCTACAAGAGAAAATCAGATGGCAGGAATGGGAGAAGTGATTACAGGCTAAGACCAGGAGTACAAGGCTATGTTTCCCCAAATAGCAGAGCATCCTCTCCTAGACACACTCCTTCCCTCAGAAGAGAACCATCAAGAAGTTACAGTAGGGACCATTATAACAGGCCCAACCCAAACTTTCAATGGCGAGAAAAACAAGTTCCACGAGAACTTACCTGGCAGGAGATGTCTGAAACTTCGAGAACAAGACGCCCTTCACTGGAGAGAGAAGTGGTTACTGAATCCTCAAACCCCCTGCCAGTACCTATCCCTACAAAAGAAGCAATCATGGGTGAACTGCGGGAAGTAACTGTTCAGTACATAAGCTGCGCAGACCCCACTGAAAGTATGGCCAGGAAACAGAGAGTGTTACAAGGTGAAGCCAGAGGTTTGATGTTGGAGACTGCCTATCAGATACTCACCGCGGCTACTTCTGCTAATCAACTACTCCTCCAAAACACCACTGCAAATGATCCTGAACCACCCTTAAGCCCTTCCCAGGACTTACCAATCCATCCAGCTGAGCTCCCACCTGCGCCTGAGCCAAGCCAGAAAAAGAAAAGAGGAAGACCCCCAATTAACAAACCATCAAACAAACCAGGGAATAAAAGTCCTTTAAGACTGGCAGGTGCGAAATCCAGCAAGAGAAACATGTTGGGAGTCCAAAACTCTCCTAAAGGGAGGACAGTCACAGATACTGCAGGACCTTCTACTGGTGATGCTAGAGAAATAATCAAAAAGAAACAATCTAAACAGCAGAACCCTCCAAGATCCAACAACTCTCTGCTTGCGTCGAGTTCTACACCTCCTACTCATACCATCATCCCTGCAATGGTCAAAAAGAAGGTGGATTTTCAAAGTCCACCTCCTCCTCTTCCTTAAAGATAGCTAGCTGGAACTGTTGTGGTTTGGGAAATCCCATGACAGTTCACAGAATCAAGGAGATGCAGAAGACCATCTCCCCGGATATAATTTTCCTCATGGAGACAAAAAACTCAAATGATTTTGTTCTCAAGGCGCTTAAATGTTTAAATTACACGGAATCTCTGCTAGTTGCTCCCCATAGTCCTGGTGGTGGGGGGCTAGCTCTTCCCTGGAACACAAACATAGCCATCAAAGTTCTATCAGAGAGTCAGAACTTTATTGATACTACCATTGAAGCGGAAGGGCGTACCTTCTTTGCAACTTTCATTTATGGTGAACCTGATAAAACCAAAAGGAAAGCCATCTGGGACAAGCTAACGGAGCGTGGGAAAGATAGAATTGATCCCTAGTTCCTTACAGGAGACTTCAACGAAATTATTGACTCCAATGAAAAGTCAGGTGGTCCTACACGCCCTGAAGGATCCTTTGTGGACCTCAGAACCTTTATGTCCACTTGTGACCTCTTTGATCTTCGCCACTCAGGTAACTTCCTATCCTGGAGAGGCAAAAGAAATGATCATGTTGTGTTCTGCAGACTTGATAGAGCAATGTCAAACAGTGAATGGGCAGTTAGTTATCCCTCAGGCAGAAGTGAATATTTACCTTTCGAAGGGTCTGACCATCGACCAATCATCACTTTCTTTGACCTAAAATAGAAAAAGAGAAAAAGGTCTGTTCAGATATGATAGAAGGCTCAGGAATATCCAGGAGGTTACAGAGCTAGTGGAAAAGAACTGGATGAAAGATGTCTATGAAGAGGTTGAGAAAAAAATAAGTAGATGTAGACACGCTATTATTACCTGGAGCCGGGAAAAGCACCTTAATAGCCAAAAACAGATTCAAAATTGCCGTGCTAAGCTTGAGGAAGCCATGTCAAGCCTAGATTCTGAACCAACCCTTATTAACTCCATCAATGAAGAGCTAGCAGCTGCTTACAAAGAGGAAGAAGAACACTGGAAACAGCGAAGTAGACAGTTATGGCTCACTCTGGGTGACAAAAACACTGGATTTTTTCACGCTTGCACTAAAGGACGATTAGCAGTCAATAAATTTTCTGTTATTGAAAATGAAGAAGGGACTACCTTTTATGAAGAACACCAAATCTTGAAGGTTATTTCTGAGTATTATCAGAAAATTTTCACTACAAAACCAGGAGAAAGAAGGTCAGTCATAGCTGCAACCCTACAACCTTGCATCTCAGATGAAACCAATAGGAAACTTACGAGAATGCCAACTGCAAAAGAGATAAAAACTGCTTGCTTCTCCATCCATGCTGACAAAGCCCCTGGTCCTGATGGCTTCTCTGCAAGTTTTTTTCAGACTAACTGGCGCACAGTAGGAGCTCAAATCATTCTGGAAATACAGAACTTCTTCTCCTCCGGAATCCTGCCAAGGAACATTAACACTACCCATGTCAGACTGATCCCAAAAATCACGAGTTCAAAAACTATGAAAGATTATAGGCCTATTGCCCTATGCTCTATCTACTACAAAATCATAGCAAAGGTACTCACCAAGAGACTCCAGCCAATTCTTCACTTCCTGATCTCAGAAAACCAATCTGCTTTTGTTCCTCAACGGGCGATTGCTGACAATGTATTGATTACCCATGAAGTTCTACACTACCTACATAATTCAAAGGCAAAAGAAAGATGCTTTATGGCCGTGAAGACTGATATGAGTAAGGCATATGATAGAGTTGAGTGGGATTTCATTGAACTAGTTATGGAGAGGATGGGCTTCCACAGTACTTGGATCAATTGGATCATGCAATGTATAACAACGGTCTCTTACTCTTACCTCCTTAATGGATCGGCTCAAGGTTCAGTGATACCACAAAGGGGCATTCGCCAAGGTGATCCCCTATCACCCTTAATTTTTATCCTCTGCAGTGAAGTTCTCTCTGGTCTCTGCAACAAAGCCCAAGAAAGAGGTGATCTTACTGGCATTAAAGTGGGGAAGAACAATCCAAGAATTAACCACTTACTATTTGCAGATGATACGATGTTCTTCTGCAAATCTGACCCTCAAGACTGTGAAACTCTTATGCTCATCCTGCAGCACTATGAACAAGCTTCGGGCCAGTTTATTAACCCTCAAAAGTCAGCAGTTACTTTCTCTGCAAAAACATGTGTAGAGACAAGAGATAGAGTTAAGCTATTACTCGGAATCCAAAAAGAGGGGGGCTTGGGCAAATACCTAGGTTTACCTGAGCTCTTTGGTAGAAAGAAGAAGGATTTATTCACCCTGATTGTCGACAGGATTCGCCAAAAGGCTTGCAGCTGGTCATCTAGATTCCTATCTTCAGCTGGGAAGTTGATCATGCTGAAGTCTGTTCTAGCAGCAATGCCAACCTATACGATGTCCTGCTTTAAACTACCCTGCTCTCTATATAAGCGCATCCAATCTGCTTTGACACGGTTCTGGTGGGATTCTAGTATGGACAAGAAGAAAATGTGTTGGATCTCCTGGCTAAACTTAACAAAATCTAAAGGAGAGGGAGGACTTGGTTTCAGGGACTTACAATGCTTTAATGATGCTTTGTTGGCAAAACAGAGCTGGAGAATACTCACAAAGCCGCAGTGCCTTCTTGCTAGAACCCTTCTTGGGAAATACTGCCATTCTACGCCATTCTTAGATTGTAAACCACCTGCGACCATTTCACATGGATGGAGAAGCATATGTATTGGTAGAGATCTACTAAAACGGAAGCTTGGTAAAGTCATTGGGTGTGGCAAACAAACCTCTCTGTGGCAAGAACCGTGGCTATCCCTACAATCTCCTATCACCCCTATGGGCCCTCCTCCTGCATCATCACACAAGTGGACAGTATCGCAGCTCATTTCTCCTACAACACTTGAGTGGGACAGAGGTCTAATTTAGCAAACCATCCCAGAATTTGAAATAGAAATCCTTGAGATCCATCTAAGTAAGCTTGGAGCAGAGGACTCTTATGCGTGGCTCCCTGCAAAGAATGGGGCATACTCAGCACGCTCCGGCTACTATGAAAGCATAAGTTCAATTCCATTAAGTCCCCAACATGTGTCTCCGGTGACTGATTTCAAGTGGACCAAAGAAATTTGGAAAATTAACACTTCACCAAAGATGAAATTTTTCATGTGGAAAGCTATGAGAGGATCCTTACCAGTCGGAGAAAACCTGCGCCTTAGACAGATCAATGAAGAAGCGAGATGCCCTTTCTGCGGAGAGGAGGAGTCATCTTTCCACCTGTTCTTCACCTGTCGTTTTGCTACAGAAATCTGGCAAAACGCGCCTTTTAAACAGCCCTTGGATCCCAATACCACTGTGTCCTTTAGGGATCTAATTAAGAAAGTTAATCTGAGCGTTTGCCTCCCACCAATTGGCGTAGGAACGGGACCTCTCCTACCGTGGATTCTCTGGTCGATCTGGCTTTCTAGGAACCACTTAATCTTCAAGGATCGCCTCAGCTCCCCCTCTGAAACTCTGGCTCGAGCAATCAGTCTAGCACGAGAGTGGCTTTTAGCTCAGAATACAACCCATATCCGACCTCTGCAGCAAACCCTAGGGAAAATCATTTCAATCTCAAACAACACTAGTATCTGCCAAACCGACGCTGCCTGGAACAAAGAACATAAATTGGTTGGTTTAGGATGGATTTTCAATCCCACCATCACTGAAACAAGTAGGATTGGATCTAATTCAAGAAGGAATGTTCGATCACCTCTTTTAGCGGAAGCTCTCGCCATCCACGAAGCTCTCTGCCATGCATCGACTTTGGGTATCCAAAACATTGTAATAGCGTCCGATTCCAAGCAGTTGATCAACGCAATCAATTTGGGGGATCCTCCATTGGAACTCCACGGGATTCTACACGATATCCTGAGTTTATCTTCTACTTTTCTGCAATCTAGTTTTTCTTTCATCTCTCGGAAACACAATGGCGAAGCTGATGAGATTGCTAAGTGTTCTCTTAAAACGATTGTACTGGACCCGGTTTAGTGGTTATTTGAATTTAAATTTTGTCCAAAAAAAAAATAATAATAATAACGTGTGCTACCGTAATTTATATTGCAACACGGTCGGACACAGAAAAACACCACATAGTGAAATAATTTACATGCAAACAAAGAAAAAGTATTCTATTATAACATGTTAACAAAAGCTAATACCCGAAAGTTAAATTGACAACAAATACATATGCATTCCTAGATTTCTTAAAATCATAAAGTCATACATGGATTGACTTGTATATATTTTTTTTTGGACAAAAGGATTGACTTGTATATATAATTCAAAATGCGTTATTGTTATTTGATGTTGATGCATATAATGTTGGGTACCACAAAACATGGACACACATAGAAAACCAGAGCTACTTTCCACTTGAGTTTTGTAAAAATCATAATCAGACAAATTGGACAAAATTTGTTATGATTTTCTTACATAAATGATAATCCATGTGATTTGCTAAGTTCTGACAGGTGAAATCTAATTACGGAAAATGTCAGAAGATTTAACAAAAAAAAAGGGTCAGAAGAATACATTATTTCATAACCATATGAGTTAACTAATTAAGATGATGAAATAAAATCTGTAAGAAGTTAACACGTGTTTACATTTTGACAAATTAAGACAAGTATACAGATATAGTTTTAATTGAGATATTAGATTGAAATCCACTTGGTGTGGTTTCAAAAAAAAAAAAGAGAGAGATTGATATCCAGTTGTTAAAATTGGAGATACTAAACCAATTACCAAAAACAAATAAATATTATATTTAAAATATCTAGAAGATTTTATTGCTTATCGCCTAGACAACAAATGTGGTTATCCCCTGAAAAATATTTACTAGTAAGTAATTGAAAAAATCTTGAATAATTAAGATTTATAATTTAAAATTATCACAGTTATAAAAATTTACAAAATACCTTTATTTTGTTTTAAGAAACATTGTAGAAATGTTTCGAACCTTTTCTCCCATTGATTTAACAATTTCAGGTGAAAACGTTTAAGAGTTTTATTTTGGTATTAAGAAAGCATTGTGAAAATGTTTAAGAATTAAATCAATGGTAAATACCAAAGTAAATAAATTCTTATAAATAAAAATCCAAAAGACCAAAGTAAAATTCTTAAACTTTCAGAAATGGTCTTATAAGAAATTACTAATTGGTCTTATAAGAAATTCTTAAACCTTCTTATAAGACCATTTCTAAAAAGTTTAAATGAATTTTTATTTTTTTCAGCATTCTTAGGAAAAACCTAAAAAAACTAAGATATTCATTAGAATTTACAGTGTCTCATTATAATTTTACATAAAATGAATATGTTTTAGTGTTTATATTTTTAAAATAGAGAAAAAATATTTTAAATTTTAAATTTATTAAAAGTAATATTTCCATAACTTTCAGATTAATATTATATTATAGATTAATTTAATAATTTTCTTTACTAATAATATAGCTGGTCTAATGTCTATCTAGAAACCTAATATTATTTTTTTTTAATGATTTTCTTACATGTATAGATTAAAAAGTTATTTATTTGGTCTAGTGTCAATCTTGTAATCTATTTTTTTAATTTGTTCATGGTCTTTTTACATTTTTTATATACATATATAGATACTAAAATTAGCTAGTTCCACTTGTAAGCATATGTGTGGAGCCGTATCTAGTTATAGTTAATTTAAATCTTCATATTGTACTTTTGTGTGGTTTCCTATCTTTGGTATACACAGATTAGTTATAATATATGATGATTTAATATAATTAGCTAAAAATAACTAGATAGAAGAAACTGACAAACATTTTTTCATGGTCTAATATAATTTAATATAACTTCCTATCATGTAACCTATTTTCTTAATTTGGTCATGTCTTTTTACATTTTTTGATACAGAAATAACACGTGTAAGCATATGTGTGGAGCCATATCTAGTTATAGTTAATATAAATCTTCATGTTGTACTTTTGTGTGGTTTTCTATCTTCGGTATACACAAATTAGTTATAATATATGATGATTTAATATAATTAGCTAAAAATAAGTAAAGAACTAATTAGAAGAAACTAACAAACAGAAAATAATAAATACAAAAGATCTGGTATGAATAAAGATGAAAATAAAAATACAGATATCAAAATAAAAGGAAATAGTCTCACAAAAGATTGACACAATACATGTATGTATATATTTGTATATCTATATAAATAGCTAGAGTTACCCCAAGTCTATAGCTAATTGAAAAGGACAAGAAGCTCTCACATGACCCGAACCACACCATTCATGGGCCCCTTTACTCTTCTCTAATATTTGATCTTCATCTCCATCATCGAGGAAATCTCTCTCAAGCCACTATATTTCTTCACCCCTTAAAGTCATCTAGAGAGAAAGATAGAGAGAGAACCTTTTTTTTTTTTAACTCCAAACCATTGATTTCATTTTCATTTATTTCTCTTTTGGAGTCAACGAAAAGATCAGAAGAAGAAGCAAACACAAAGAGTGAAAGAGTACGTCTGTCTTCTTCTTCTGGATTTAGGGTTTTCTTTTTCACTTTTTGTTTTTTTGGTTATAGCTTTTTTTCTTCTTCTTGTTCTTCACTTCATCTTCCATTTACTTTTAATTATTTGATTGAAGTATTACTTTTTTTCCTTAGTATTGGGGTGATGATTTTTATTTGATTTCTAATAAAATTATTTCATGTATGTTGAAGGATTTTGTATTGGATCTTGTCAAGAATCACTCATTCAGATCCATAAAAATAAAGTTGAATACTTTTTGAAAGATCTTGAATTGGTCCATCTTCTTTTCAAGAACCTATAAGTTGGATACTTTTGAAAGATCTTGAAATTGGGTCATCAATCTTCTCAAGACCCCATATATAAACAGCTTGATACTTTTGATGAATATCTCAACAATGAATCTTGACCAAGAACTCGCCGAGATCAGAGCTAGCAGTTCCGACCACACCAATTACTTCTACAGCTCGGAGAGGAGAGAGCACATGTTCGACAAAGTGTTGACACCAAGTGACGTCGGTAAACTAAACCGGCTCGTGATTCCAAAGCAACATGCAGAGAACTTCTTCCCTTTAGAGGACAATCAAAACGGCACAGTGTTGGATTTCCAAGACAAAAACGGCAAGATGTGGAGGTTTCGTTACTCGTATTGGAACAGTAGCCAAAGCTACGTGATGACCAAAGGATGGAGCCGTTTCGTCAAGGAGAAGAAACTCTTCGCCGGAGACACCGTCTCTTTCTACCGTGGCTACATCCCTGACGATAACGCACAACCGGAGAGACGACGGAAAATAATGTTCATCGATTGGAGGCCTAGAGCCGAGATAAACTTCGTACACAACATTAACAATCATAACTTCGTTTTCGGGTCTCCGACATATCCAACGGCTAGGTTTTATCCGGTGACGCCGGAATATTCCATGCCATACCGGAGTTTTCCACCGTTTTATCAGAACCAATTTCAAGAACGGGAATATTTAGGGTATGGTTATGGTAGAGTTGTTAATGGTAATGGAGTGCGTTACTACGCAGGATCACCGTTGGATCAACATCATCAGTGGAATCTTGGTCGATCTGAGCCGTTGGTTTATGACTCGGTTCCAGTTTTTCCAGCGGGGAGGGTACCTCCGTCGGCGCCTCCTCAGCCGTCGACGACGAAGAAGCTGAGGCTGTTTGGGGTTGACGTGGAAGAGTCTTCATCTTCAGGGGATACACGTGGCGAAATGGGAGTAGCAGGGTACTCTTCCTCGTCTCCGGTTGTGATCAGAGACGATGATCAATCATTTTGGAGGTCGCCACGTGGCGAAATGGCATCGTCTTCTTCGGCTATGCAGCTAAGTGATGATGAAGAATATAAGAGGAAAGGGAAATCTTTAGAGCTTTGAAGATAGAATAAAATAAGAACTAAGGAGTAATTTATTCACCATTTTCTTTTAAGAGTTAGTTCCAACTTTCAACTCATTAGATCATTTGGCAATTGGGGAATATGTAGTGGGAAATTAACCGGGCTTATATCTATATATTGGTTTAATTAAGAGTTTTTGTTTCAACATGTTGATCCTTGAGCCCTAATTACCATGTTGAATAGAAAACCCCCATCTTTCAATGTTAAATTAAGCTTATAAATAATATAAATAATCATTTAATTTTCATATAATCTTGAGTTTTTAACTATAGTTACTCATATTGTCAAATTAAATGCTTACAACGATCCATAAATCAAAAGTGTTCATCTCTGTATCCTAACTTTGTTTTGGTTCTAGTTTGAGATGTATACTCTTGGGAAGGAGAAAAAAGCTTATAAAATTTTATGAATTGTACTCTCTGTGCCTATCTGTAGCTAAGCTGACAAAGTTTCATGGTACATTCTAAGCTAATGGGCAGTTTCAAAAGTGTCGCTCTCTCTTTCCCTACCAATGGTCCAATTTTAGTTTGTTTGGTTACTATTGTCTTGGGTTGGTTTAAAGAGATTTGTAGGTTATGGACAGAGAACAAAAAAGAGAAGCTATGGAAGGACAATTTCAGTTTATAATGATAATTTTGAAAAAAGAAATATGAAAGGTATGATATGTTCTTTCATTTTTTACTTTATCCCAAAAACAAAATTTCTACTATTTATTTTCATTTACTTTCGTTTGTTTCTTGTTTTGTTCATAGCTCACAACCGTTCGTCCGTACATCCGTACGTGACTTGTTTGGATTTTTATTTCTATTGGATGTGCCATATTTAAACGAAATTGAAATAATTAGTTTGTCATATATAGAATCCAATAATTAATTTCTATTGGATTTTTTGTTGCTAACTGTGTTTTCTAGGTAAAGAAGAGAAACTGCATTTAAATAAAGAAAAGAAAAAATAACACCTAAATTTGAAAACAACTTCATATTTAAGAGATATATATTGTTCCATCATAACGAAAAATAGATATCCAAAATATCTACAAGGTTAGTGACTCCAAAAGCTGGAGCGTTTACGATAGTGATATCTATTACAACTGGAGTAAAGAGAAACAGTTCCACGTTGGAGACCGTCTCCTTTTCGAATACAACAATGAATTCAACTATGTCTACTAGATCAGCGGTGACCTTGAATTCTAATACTGTGACCCGAATTCTCCAATAGCCGTGCACAAGACACGCCACGATCTCATCAAGCTCACCAAACCATGAATCCATTATTCATTAGCTCAAAGCCAGGTGGGATTAAGCTCCAAGTCGTGGTCGGACCAACACTCAATGTTCTAAAGTTGTCACCTTTAGAATGTCTCACAAGGTGGTTAGACTCTTTCAGACACCATCATCACTAAACGTCTATATCAACTAGTCAAGCATATGCTACTTCCGTTTTTGGTTGGTTAATTAAGATTTGATTTACTCTTGTTTGGTTTCCATTGTTCTTCTTTTTCACCTTGATGTAACAGTCGAGTTTCTTCCTAGTGTTATTAAATAAATATATTTTTATTGAAGTAAAGATTGGTGAGAATATTTATTCAATACAACAAAAATTGAAAATTTGAACTCTAGTTTTGATTTCATTATCTGCATTATCTTTGAGTTTTAGTTAAAATTAAGCCAAAAACAACAAAAACAAAGCTGAAACCTAATAGACTAAACTAATGTAATACCATCAAACTTACGAATTCCTAATTTCATTTTTAAAGTCACAGTGACTTGGATTAAAGTTCCCAAAATATTATAATCTGAATGCAATTTCTTGTATTAATTACAACGATAGTCAATAGAGGCCCAGAAGAAGGTTCAAATAAAGGCCCATTATGGCCCAAGTTATAACCCGAATAAAGGATCCGATCGAGAAGGAGAGAGACAACAGTCACAGACACAGAGAGATGGCGAGAGAGAAGAAGACGTGTGTAGAGTGTGGGCACAAGGTTAAATCTTTGTTCATACAATACTCTCCTGGAAATTTTCGTCTCATGAAATGCGTAAGCTTTTACCAAAACTAATTAGGGTTCTTAATCTCTACTTGTAATCTCCCCAAAGTTTAAAGCTTTTTTTGATGTTCAATTTTTGGTAGGAGAATTGCGAAGAAGTAGCAGACGAATATGTCGAGTGTGAGCTATTGGTCTATATCTATATGTCTCTCTATTTTCAAGTTTCAATTTTTATGCTTTTGTGTTCATCAAGTTTTGATTTTTTTGTGTGTTTTGATAATCATCAGATTATTTTCATCGACTTGATTCTTCACAAAACAAAGGCTTATAGACACTTACTCTACAATGTTGTTAATCAAGAATCTGCAAATGTTCAGGTAAACATATTGTGAATCTTGGTTTTGTAAAGTTTGAATTCTAAATAGTAATCTACAATTATCTGATCTTTAGAGGGTTTAACAATTTGGCAGCATCTATTATGGAAATTGGTCTTGGCTTATCTTCTTCTAGATACTTGTATCCTTTAGATTTAATATACTCTATACAAGTTGTATTTTGGAGAGAGCCTTTAACAATATCAAAAGATAGAAGCTTGCTACTGAGAAGAACCAATGACGGATCAAATGTGTCTATGAGCTTTCTTTTTGAATCTCTAGAGGTTGGTTCTTTTCTCTTGAACGTTGTTTAAATTTGGGTTGATGAGAACTTAAAATTGTATGCATTTTACAGGTTCTGGTCAATGTACTATCTGCGAATTTCGCATTTGTTTTCTCATTTGCATTTGCTGCTAAGTTGATGCTGGTTATGCCAAGGTATATAGGCTTTTCTTTTATTATTCGCCAGAGTCTTATCTTTACGTGCCCTGAATAAGTTAGTATATGATTTGCAGAGGGAAAGAGATTCTTTTAACGATCTTAATCTCGAGTTACGTCAAGATCTTTCTATTTGCTATGCCGGTATGTTTCGTAATCATTCCTCAGAATCTTTTCTATAATGGACATAGCTTCTTCTTGCTTACATGCTAAGCTCCTAAACCGATGATGATACCGAAGTAGATATAGGTCTGTAAATGCTAAAATGTGATGTCTTTAATAAAACTCTGGTTACAGGTCTGGGAATTCCCAGTTTCTGTGATCTTCATCGTAGATATGCTCGTTTTAACCTCAAACGCAGTTGCTCTTAAAGGTCAGAATCTTTGAATCTGCCTTAGGTTGTGCATAGATTTATCAATCTTATACCTGACATGCTGTTTCGTTTTTGTTTATTTACTCATGATTTTACTAGTGATGACTGAATCAGCAACGAGCAGATGCTTAGCAGTGTGTTTCATTGCACACTCAATTAGATTCTTGGTGGATCAGATCTCTGGACACTTAGGATCTGTCATGTAATCTTCTCTTGCAAGGAACTTGTGATCTCATAATATTTTTTTTAGGGTCGTTAAACTCTCTTGTCTAAATCACTTGTGATAATATGTTTAGAAAAATAAATGTAGTATCTTGATATAATTTTTGTTCAATCCAACTCCTTTTGGGTGATTCAGCAACTCTGTTACAATGAAAATGATATAACAAACCCCTAAAAATGCAGTAACTTTGGACACAAGTAATGATTTCCCCTAATTTGTACAAAGAAGAGGAAACTAGGAAAAGTGTTAGACAGCATAAATCATCAAGTGTGATAAATCAATGGAAGACAATAATATGCATGATGCATTAATTGAATAATACAAAAGATCGATAGCAATAGAAAATGAGTAAAAACATTTTGTGCACTTAAAAGAGTCTTGAGTGCGTTTACGGTTTATAGTTCCAACGTTTTGATTTGACTTGGTAATAGCAAAATATGAACGTTGTGAAACGGTAACATTTTTTTGACCGTTTGAAACTTTGAATTAAGAGAGAAACTAAGATTATTTACACTCTATAAATACTACTACTCCTTTCTTCGGACAGACATCTGAATCTTACAAATGTTAAAAACACTGTTTTTTTTAATTCTCTTATTAGTTCTGCTCTTTCACTTGAGTTCTCACTCAACATATCTATATATCTCAACATCCGAGAGAAGAACATAAAAGCATCATCTTACAGGTAAAATACTCTTGGTCTAATTCCTCTAGTTTCATAGTTTGTATACCGTTAAAAAGATTCTTGTTAGTCTCTGCTAATTACTCTGTTCGTCATCGTTCAAACATTTATATGGAGTTAAAACAAACATGATGCTCAGTTTTTAATCCATTTTATAGATCTTGCTGTCTTAAATCTAATGAACTGATTTGTCGCTATATATGTGTTAATAACTTTAACAATAAGAATTGTGTTCTTAAACAGAGAGGTTTAGTTATATCTCGTCTTTAATCATAAATCATGTTGTCTTAATTAAGTTCAATGATGTGAGAATAATTTAGTTAGAAATTATGTTATGTCTAAGAAAACATACACGGTTTTTTGGTCTATTGATTTTTGGATTTTTAAATAACGTAGTTATAATAATGCATGTACAAAAGTTGTTGACAAGGTGAAAAAAATTGTAATGACTAATGATGATTGATTTTGATTATTTTTTTGCAGAGGATGCAAAAGTCTAGAGACTGTGTCTGGAGTTCTCCATCTTCTACTTGGCCAACCTTTGAAGTTAACCAGATTGTTTTGTCTAATTTTGTTTATTTTGATGAAAGATGGATGTATAGAAGTATATAGGATGTAGATTAAAATCGGTGATGTGTGTGTGTAGAGAGAAAGTAAACACACAAAAATGCAACGAAGTGTAGAGAGAGAGAGAGAGAGAAAGAAGTGTAGAGAGAGAGAGAGGAGTGGTAGAGTGCAACGAAGAACGTAAACACACAAAAATGACTAACAATATCTACACATGGAACACAAAATTAAACGCCAACTTAATCGTGAAAGACTAAACGATCGCTAGGTGAAATACATAAAAGTCGACTAACGCTAACTTAACCGCCAAAGACAAATTGCTATACAAACACACAAAAATGAGTATTGCCGTGGAACATCCACATAAGACGAAGCGAAGCAAAACAAAAATGACTAAACATATCGCTACACAAAACACACAAAAATGATTGGCGGCCTGACTCTGGCATTAGTCGGAAGGCGTTCCAAACTCGGTTCAGGCAGTGTGGTGGCCCACCTGGATCGGGAGAAGTTCCTAACGATGTGGAAACACACAAATTACTAGTATATATCTAAATAGGTGGGCCAATGTCTTAGGATCTGTAATGTATCTACAGAGTACCACCAATACATGAACTTGTGATATTTTAATATGTTTTTATGATCTTTAGATTTTTGTTTGTCTAATATGTTCTTAAAGATAAATGTAGGAGATGAGACACTTTTTAAAAATCCAACTACTTTTGGGTGATTCAGCAGCTCTTTTGCAGTGAAAATGAGATAACAAGCCACAAGCAACTTATATTCCCAATTTGAAGAGAACAGACACAGTAAAGTCCTATAACCAAATCTGTAAGCTATATATAAAGGTTGAGAACAGTTTAGTTTCATCTCTAGTTCATACACAACACACACACACATAAATTACATATTCATAAAAATTTTAGGATCAGAGAGAATGCTTAGTTAAGAATTGATGCTATTTAGCTAAACTGATATGATGTTGTTAATGAAAGCGAGCAAGATGATGAAGCCTATGATCATGTTAATGATATATATACGGTGGATTCTTGCGTTTTCTCTCCATTACTCCCTTTGTAATAATAAACAAGCCCTTCTTCTCTGTTTTGATCACCATTCCTTGTTTAACCTGAAAAGGAAACTACATTCATTCATTATCTTTATAATCCAAAATATGTTTGAGATTATAAGATACAAGCCCCCACAAAATCAACTTAGGAGCAGCTCAAGACCTCTTGCTTTGGTGGTATGGTGCAGCACCGTGCGAGTTGAGATTCCCGGGTCTTTCTATTTGAACTACCAACATTATCACCTGGACTTGATGTTCCTTTGTAACTCTGTCATATTAGAATGAAAAACCTGAGAATACAGGTTAATACTCCATGGAAAGTACTGACAAAGAAAATGAGTGATGTGCTTTACCATTGCACATATTGATTTAGCATCGCTATCTCACTATCACTGCTATAATTAACAATGATCCCTGACAAAGATTTCTTTGGCTTGTAATCATTGCGGTTCAAGCATTATGAATTCTTGATCAGAAAACACATCTTCAAAATCCCCTCCGTTAAAATCTGGCAATCCACTCCAGAAATCATCATCGTTGTAGTCGCTGAGCAAAGTGTTAGGATCAAATCACATTCCGGGGTAAGAGATCGTCTTGTTCGTTTATTGGAACACTCAAATCATTCGTAGTCAACCCATATACACTTTCTTTACCTGGCTGCTCAACCTGAAAATGCAAAAGTGAGTGTGAGTAAAAAGAATCATGTACTTGAGATTAATGAAACATGTCAGAAACTAGACACACCCCAGGAGCTGTGTTAATAGCTCTGACAGAATCGTGTGACGACCTGTACTTCTCTTGCATTTCTTGATCGGAAAGCAAATGTTGAGCTGTCCCTACGTAAAGAGTTTGTAGCTGCACATTAGGGTTGTTGTTGTTGTTGTGTATTCGCTAAAAGACATATTTCGATCCCCATACATGTTTTCTTGACCTAGCTGCTCAACCTGCAAATGTAAAGAAGCAAAGTAAAGAAACCGCTCGATACTAATGAGTACTGAAACATTTCAGAAATTTGGACTCACCTCGGTTGGTATGCTAGTCACTTTGATAGTATTGGAATCAGAGACCAAAGATTGACTTGGATCACTTGAGTTATTAGTATTACCATTTGTAATGTCTGCCTTCTTACTACGCTTATCAACTATCTTGTAGAGAACATAGGAATCCTGAACAATAGTTTTTTGAATGTAATGTTAAATTAAACTCAAAAGAAAAATAGCGTTTGTACATCGAGTGCGACTTTTGTCGAAAGAGTTTAAAAAGAGTTTTTATCTATTTGCTAGTTAGTTCCCATTCTAGATTGAAACCAATATTGGAAGGCCTTGTCATACCGGCAGTCTCCACGTGCGTTGATGACTGAGATTCTATTCCTTACATGTTTATCGATCCGTTGAATCAGATGAGTACCCGAGTTAGGAGACTCCCCATGTCTTCGCCCATTCCTCTCACCCCAAATGGTGTGAACCGCTGTTTGGAGGAGGTAACGGGCTACAAAGCTCTCAATATTGTTTTGCCATTGTCCTGAGATTGCAACCAATAAAGACGACCAATTTGTGAAGAAGCGAGATTTGTAGATGTTTTTTGCGAGATTTCTCCATATTTCTGCTGCAAATCTGCAAGAGAAAAATAAGTGATCTCTTGTTTCAGTGACATTGCTGTCACACAGAACACAAGATGTCTGCATTCCCCTGTTCCAAAGAAGCATGCGATCTCCCGTGGTGAGCTTGCCGTGAACCTCTAGCCATGTACAGAACGAGTATTTAGGATTTGAATGGGTAAACCATATTCCTTTGTACCAAGAAACCTTGCTCGACCCTGAACGAAGCTGCTTCCATATATCTTTTGTGCAGAAATTGGCTCTATAGTGATCAGTTGATCTTTTCCACAACACTCTGTCCTCAACATCCCAACGGTTCTGTCTCTGAAACAATAGAGCTTCTTCGATCCGATTAAGGCTCTCCAATCTGTGTCGTCTTCTCGCTCGTCCAGTCCAAGCCTCAGCCACTGTTGATTGCCTTCTCATACCAGAAAGAGGTGCGGTGTCCGTTTCTCACTTCCACTTTACAAAACTCCTTTGCGACATCTCTGTATTTAATAAGCTTTGACCACATCCAAGAGCCCCTATTAGTTGTGGCTTTAACGGACCAGAAGGTATCAGCTTTGAGTAGATATTTTTCTATCCATTGAACCCATAGAGAGTTTGCATGAGACACAAGTCTCCAGATTAGTTTTAGGCAGCAGACATCATTTATTTCTTTCAAGGGCCGAAGACCAAGTCCTCCTTCCTGCTTCGGTTTACAGACATCAACCCAACTGAGCTTAGCTTTATGCGGATTCAAATCAGGACCTGACCATAAAAATGCAGAACATAGTTTCTCAATCTCTTTGATACAACCTCGAGGAAGACGGAAAGCAGAGAGCCAGAAGTTGCAGGTACTCCACAATACTGAAGTTATTAAGCTCAAACGACCAGCATAAGAGAGGTAGCGAGCGGTCCAGGATCCAATTTTCTTCTTTATTTGTTCTAGTAATGACCTGTAATCCGTTGATGTAAGTCTTTTGGTAACCAATGGTAGACCTAGGTATCTGACTGGTAGATGACCAACATCAAAATGGTATCTGTCCTTTATCTCCTGAGACAATGAACTTGGCACACCCGCTAAATAAACCGTAGATTTTTCCATCTTATCTTTAGACCTGATTTTTTAGCAAAATTTTCAAAAATTTCCACAATACCATCAATGGACCGCATCTTACCATCGGAGAAGATCATGAGATCATCCGCGAAGCTAAGATGAGTTAATCCCATATCCTTACATCTCGGATGATAGCCGTATTTCTTAGCTCCCGCAGCTTTGTCCAGCATCTTAGCAAGAACGTCCATGCTTATAACAAAGAGATATGGCGATAAAGAACAACCCTGTCTTAATCCACATTTACTTTGAAAATACCCTGCTAGCTCACCATTTACTTGAACAGAGAAAGACGCTGTGGTAACACACAACATAATCCAGTGAACAAACTCAGACGGGATATCCATAGCCAAAAGGACGTTTCTGAGAAAAGACCATTGAACCGAGTCGAAAGCTTTAGAAATATCAATTTTTATAGCATATCGACTTGAGATTGACTCCTTGTGGTAATCTTTCACTAGCTCTGTTGCCAATAACAAATTCTCTATCAATAGACGGTCTTTTACAAATTCTCTATCAAAAGTCAATATTTTTCTATAACTGTTTTGCATCTAACACCGAAAAATCTCATAATGAACAAGAAATAATGATAGGTATCGCATATCGTTAAGATAGAGAAGAGAATGTTGGTATATAAGTGTTCATGGGTTCCTCTCCTCATAACCTACGTTTCGGAAAGACACAAGGATGGGCGGGGGCGGAGCTAAATGGAGGGCAAGGTGGTCAAAGGACCCCATAACTTTTATAATTCAAGCTTATTTAGTTAGAAATTTGAATTATTTGGCTTAAATATGTAATATGACCCTATGTTCCTAGTTCATATTTTTCATTTGCACCCCCTAATCAATTTTTTTGACTAATCTTTTCTTGTTATAATACATACTATTTAACTTTTGATCATATTTTATATAGGTTTTCAACTTTTCTTCTTTACTTAGGTATAATTTTTTCTTCTTCTCTTTCTCTATTTATAAAATTTAATTCATAAAATTACTTTAAATTTTATTTTAGTTTAACAAATAATATTATTATATATTTAATAAAATATGACCCCATTAAGGTATAATTCTTTGTACGCCGGATGGGCCCTTGTAACTAGACCATAACTCTATCGGATAAACTTATGTAAGAAAAGAATGAAAGTACCAGTACCAGATTAAGATGAGGCAAGGAAGTGATCTTATACTCGTGCATAACCCAACGACTACTCTCACCCTTGGCTTTAGGAGCATCAAGGTCATCGAACCAGAAGACCCTGACTTCTCCAATCTTGTTTCTACTCTGATCTGATTACCGTTTTAACGCCACTGTTTTTCCATTTCCAAGTTTTGATACTTCTCTTCCTGGCTTATGTTTTAATTTCTTACGCTTTCTCACATATAAAAATGGTAGTTTTCTCAGAAAATTAATTAAAAGTTGTATCTATCACTGGCTTAGTGGGTCATTAAATTACGGCACATGAACCTGATACAACATTAGTGTAACAGAGTTGAAATATGTGGTATGAGTTAAATGATAATTCACAAAAACAATTGTTATGATAATACTAGAATGTCAACCCGTACGTAGTACGGGTAAAAGAAAACTATTGTATATGGTAGGTGACTAATTTTTTGATTGGTTAAAAATACGTTGATAATAGTTTAAAGAGAACGTAAAATATAACATAATTAAAATATTTATCGACCAATCTCGTAATATATATATATATATATATATATATATATGTG
>Ga0041059_1000158_pt1 | contig 42665 bp, 44 predicted proteins | sample AraColnosormetaG_FD_56232 | JGI IMG/M metagenome (GOLD analysis project Ga0041059, IMG submission 56232) | Arabidopsis roots microbial communities from North Carolina, USA - Col MF nosort | ecosystem: Host-associated > Plants > Roots > Unclassified | place: USA: North Carolina | collected...
TTTGATGGTTTGCAGGTATTGCAAGGGGATGCGGATGGCAACATATAGGAGCTTACATAAACTTAGGAGCTTTCTATCTCTGGGGGATACCCATTGCTGCATCTTTAGCCTTCTGGATTCATCTGAAAGGTGTTGGCCTTTGGATTGGAATCCAAGCCGGTGCCGTTCTGCAAACGCTTCTGCTTNCTCTTGTCACGGGCTGNACAAACTGGGAAAGCCAGGTCCTACTTCTTTTTCGTTCTTTTCTTCTTCATGACTAGTTTCTCTTGTGAAATAAACATACAGATCTTGAATTGGATGCATATTTGAACTGTAGGCCGATAAAGCGAGAAATCGAATGGCTTTGGCCTATGGAACGTAAGGCGCTGCAGAACAGCTAAAGATCATAGTGAGCATAGGTTCCTCCGGTTTTACCAGTTTTGTAGCAGACGAATTGCTGTATGTTACTTTGTGGTTATTGGAAGGTTTGGTTGTAATAATACTGCACAATTTTCATCAGTATTAATAAGCATCCTTCTTCTAAAGAACATTCAAATATACCTTGCCACGGGAAAAGATGCAAAAGAGCCTTTTATGTGTTCCACAAGAAAGAATAATGATCAAATTCACCATCCAAGGAGAGGCAAAGAAGTGGTAGTTCTAGAGCTAGTAAACCAATGCAACCACCACCTATCTCCAAATTGAGAGCATCTCATCTCCTGTCACTAGTCCTACTTCTTGCAAGAGTAAATTGAAATACTCGAACCTGTAAAAGCTCCTGAACCTTGGCAACATGGCTTTTAAAGGCACCCATAGACTGTCGAGTAAAGGAATAACATATATTTCATACAACTTTGACACTGCGATTTACCTTCGAATAGAGGACCCTCATAGGCATGTGTGTGATTCAGCTTATAAGCAGATATTGTTTAGACATATATTAGCTCAACATATAAAATCTAGCATTATAGGAAGCGCGGAAAAAAACTAAAACCCAATAAATTCTTGGACTGTAACAGAATCCAGAAGTTCCCAAGATTCGCTTCCCCTATAAAACCCAATCATAACCGCTTTTTTCTTTCTTCGTCTTCCATTTTACTCTCTTCGACCTCACAAATCACAACAATGGCGAAAATCTCGAGCGCTTCTTGTTTCAGAGCCATCTTTCTCGGAGCTCTCATCATCCTCTGTCTCCCTCATCCCTCCACCGGCGTTCCTTTGGAAGAGTTAGAAAGAGCCATCGCCATCCTCCGCGTCAGAGGTCGTGCTCTCTTCGCCAATGCCATCATCACCTCCGATCTTCTCTTCGATCTACTCTCCGACGAGTCTCTCACTCTCTTCGCCCCCACCGATTCCATGCTCTTCGATCTCGACATGACTCATTCTCTTCCGTTCTACGTTTCTACTCTCCGCCTCCACTCGGTACCTCTCCGACTCTCACTTTCTGGTCTCCGATCTCTCCCCAACTCCTCCTCTCTCCCGACGCTTCTCCCATCTCATCGCCTCCTTCTCACTAAGCATTCTTCCTCCAACGATTCCATTTTTCTCGACGGCGTTCAACTTCTCATCCCTGGTTTGTTCGATGGTCAACATATTGCCGTACACGGTCTCGCCGATCTTCTTCCCCTCACTGCTCCTTCATCCCCCAATCGTCTCGTGGAAGATTCGACGGCACTGGCAAAGTCACCATGGTTTTTAGGTTCAAGATTTTCACCGGCACCAGAGCCTTACTTCGCCTTTATGGATCTTTCACCAGCAGAATCGCCGAGTGTTGAGGAAGTTTCACCATCGCCGTCGTGGGGAGAAGGAGAAGAAGATTTCATCGTAGGCGATGAAGGAGGTCCGTTAGATGGGAGGAATAACGGCTTTTGATGTACACGTGTCGAAATCTCTGTAAAACACCTAGCACGTGTCTTTGACTCTTTGTAAAGTCAAAAGAGTCCTTTCTTCTTCTTTTTTTGGTCAAAAGAGTCCTTTGTTTTTCTTTTTTTGCAAAAAGAGTCCTTCCTTTTGTAGTGAAATTTGAAATGTAACCTCCGGAATTTCTTAATGCAGATTGATTCTGAACCGAATTTAACCGACTTATACCAAATACAATCTTTCAATGAATATGCCAGTGAAGAGACATCTGTCGAGCAAGCGGCAGTAGCCGATGCATGAAAGCTGAGGCTACTACACTAGCAGATAAACAAAACAAATTATATAGCACAAAGGCAAATCTTTCCTAGAAATTACCATAATTCACGTTACAACGCTCCAAAATAGATTTGACCAGTTTTCTAACTCGCAAACTCCACCAAATTTCAAGAACAAACAAACTATATGACTTAGAGAACCTCATGTTTAATATCTTCCTCCACTGCTTCTGCTTTAACTGTATCAGTTGCCACTTCCTCCTTGATGGTTCCATCTCCTCCCTCCTCCAGTAAATCATCCATTATCATTTCATCCTCTCCACCATTGATATCCTCTACTTCATCTTCTTCATCTTCATCTCCTACTCCTCCTCCAGGTATCTTTCTCTTCTTTGGCCCATGCTCCATCCTATGAGTCTCTAATTCCTTGTCCATCGTTTCCTGCAAATTCATACCCTCGTTGTTTGCTTTCCTTGCCTTCCTTGCGTTTTGCCACCTCTCCAGCTCTTTCTCAACATTACCCAGACACTGCTCTTCTATCTCCTTTTGATACTCACTCACTTCTTGTCTCCTTGCTGCCTTCCATTCTAAGAATGTCTGCATCAACACAAAACCAGTCACATCAAATATCCCATAGCATGCATGTCAAAACTTTCTTCATTTACAAACTACAACACCTTACCCGCTCTTTCTGTTGTTCTACCTCACTTGTATCTTCTTCCAAAGGCTTCACTGGTGCATAGTATATCCGTGGCTCTGCTTTAGTCCTGAAACACCCGTCCACATGCAAATCAAATTAAATAAGTTTTGACAGAAACCTTTATATCAGCTACCAATTTCTACCTATAGCACCAAACATTGCCTTTGTATGCACGTGAATGGAAACTTATCTTTGCCTCTATAAAATTGTCAATATGCACACTTTTTGGACCGAAATAAAAAATAACCTGCAAATGAAATACATAGCAGTTAGCAATCTCATCACTGAGACTCATCATGCAGAGTAAGTAAGGGTACGCTATAGAACTAAATCACACGCAGTAACAGCATGTCAACACTACCTTATAAAATTGCTAAGTTTCTTTTGGTGCTCACTCCATTGAAGGAAAAGCAATTCCAATTTCTTTTGTTCTGCTTTAGCAGCAACACGAGCCCGAAGAGTCTGATTGACCAGTTAAATTGAGTATATCAGATCTTTACTACACAAGACTGCCATTTGGAATGGTATGCAAAGAGAAAAAAACTTAAGCTGGCCACTTACAAGATCTCTTCTCCTCTTTTCAGTCAAATTTTCACGCTCCTGCAGCCTCAGTCGTTCACTTTCTTCACGAGCCTTTTCCTCCGCCTATAAGAGTAGGAGGGATACAATGAACAAACACTGCTAATGCATTGTAGTACTAAAGATGATGCTAAGGAATAAACGCACTCCTAACTGGACATATAATGATACCTATACCTATACCCAATTCCAATATAGACACCCATATCTAGAGAGATTTAGGCTTCCCTACAACGCTACTTAAGCCAAAAGAAACTGAAGGAAAATGCTGTCTTAGTTTAAAGTACAAAAATGTACAAAAGAAACTGAAGGAAGATGAAGATTATCAATTCAAGTACAAAAATATGGCGTTTCCCTTAAAAAAACAGTAACAAGCTTCATAAAATATCTCCAAGTGAATATGGTGTGTGCTTACCCTTTGTAGAGCTGCAGTTCGTCGGGCGTATGCATCTGTTCCAGAACGCTGCTTATCTTCTTTTCTGAACTTCTGCAAAAATAAAGAGTGAGAAGTGAGAATACAATAAATTGAATAAAGAATGAAAAATCTAACTGAACATGAATCAAGCTAATCCATGAGACAAGAGGTTCATGTGAATCTCAGCAAATACCTCCAAAGTCCCTAGAAGATTCCCTAGCATTCTTCTGTTCCTATTAACCAGTTTAGGATCCTCATTCTTAGGTAAAACCCTTGGTGCAGGCTCCGGCAATGCAAAAGCTTCGTAACGCTGATAAGAGCAAAATAACAACAACCACTGAGTAAACAGTCGCTTCGTTCTCATAAAAAGGATTTATGGGAGGAATTTGATTTACCTTATTGGTCCGTCGTTGTTCTGCATCTCTCTGGGACCAACTTCCACGATGAAGACCAGATTGCTTCTTGTCACTTTGATCAGAAGTCCCATTCTCACCAACTTTAACCTGGGTTCCATTACCATCAACTGGAAATTCTCCATCTTTACTAACATCTTCACCGTCGACCTAAAGTATCCCGTTAAAGTTAAGTAACCACTTCGTTCGATCTATCAATGAGAATGCAATTACTTTCCGAACACAAATTACCTTAACAACGGCGGAAGACAATCTCCTTTTAGCAGGAGGCTCGTCTTCTACGTCATTCCTCTCCGCCTTCAAAAACACACAATATCCAATAATCAATTACCGCAATCTGTTTCATCTCAAAGGAGAGATAGAGAAGACTTACAGGTCGAGGAAAGCCTCTACGGCCTTGGTTGCGAGGAGCGACGTTTGAGAAGCCTCCACGGCGGAGTCCACGAGGGTCACGAAGCCTCTCCGTAATCTGAACAGGATAGAGAATTAAACAATCGCCGTCAACAGAGATTTGTAAAGTGAGAATGAGATTGAGGTGGAGATAGTACCTCACGCTGTTGACGGTGAAGCTCATCGATCTCATGCCGTAGCTCTTCCGCTGTCTTCTCCAAGGCGGTGTCTCCCATCGTCGCCGTTGCTCAGAAATTTTGCTCGAAACCCTTAGAAGAAGAAACCAAATCTTTTTGTTTATGGGCTTTAAAAGGCTTTTACTTCACTATCCGTCCAACATAACTTCACAAAAGCCACTATGAGAAGAAACCAAAAATCTTAGTTATTAATTGATATAAAATTTAATTTTAATGCAAATTTTCTGAAATTCTATAAATGTTTCTTATATGAAATTTTTTCTTTCAATATTTGAGTTTAAATCAAAAAAATATAAGATAAGAAAATATAATGTGGAAGAAAAACCTAGGTTGCATGAAATCGAAATCACGTGTGTGGAAGCGATTTTTCTAAAAAAAGTTTCATTATAACATTCAAAGTACTACTTCTTCTCTGTTTTTGAGTTGCAACTTTTATTTCTAAATAGGTTCTTCTTGATGAATAATTTTTACATTACAACAAAAATAAACTCACATTAAGAGAAGAAAAGAAAAAAAGAGGAAGCAAAGCTTTATTGCAAGAAATGTTTCACAAGAAAACAGAGTGTATAGTGGTTATCTAGACTGGAAGTTGAGAGTCTTGATGCAAAATGCGAAGATGAAGGCAAAAAAGACAGTGAAGCCAACTAGTACTCCGGCCACAGGTCCCATGTAGTCTGATTCAAAACCATATTGATCTTTAATGTACTGTTTAACAGTGAGGCCAGGTGCACCACCAAGGAGAGCGATGGGAGTCTCAACGTCACCGTATTGAGAAGTGATCAAACCGTATATGGTCCAAGCAACAGGGCAGATCCAGTAATACCAAACCCACCACTTTGGAATTTTGGGTCTAGGGATGAAAAATCCAGAGAAGAGGTTAAAGATACCATAAAAGGCTGATGCAAAGATAGAAGCTACTTGTTGGTTAGGTGTGAGGGAAACTGTCATCATGCCGTAGTAGGTCCAGTAGAGGAAGGAGAAGTAATTGATGAAGATAAACCACAAGAACTTGGAAGCTTTCCACTCGAATCCAACCATAGAGTAGATGATAAGAGAATAGTACGTGGTCTGAATCAAGACATAAGGTAGTTCACAAGTCACCTGGGAGATAGCATAAGGTATAGCTGAGTACATCCCAGCAGCTTTTTCTCTGTAGAACACTGTTCTTTCCACTGCCACCATTGGTTGTACTGTTGAGCAGTTGTTTATACCAACGAATACAACTGCTGCGTAGATTGCTCCGATCACCATCGTTAGATCTTGTACGTTTGATCTCTTACCTCCGATTTGCCAGAAGACAGAGCCGATCATGAGAGATGTTGCCAATGTGAAGATGAACCTGACAAGGTTGTAGTCAGGAGATCTCCAATAAGTCCACCACTGCTTCCATAGACATGATTTGAATTGTCCCCATGTGTTCTGTGAAAACTGTGTGGCAAAGTAGAGATCAGTCGCTCCTTGGGGAGGCACGCTTAGTTCTTGCACCAGCGCCTTGTTCCGCCTGAGACAGAACCATTCATATGTTAATTAGTTAGATCAAGTATCATCATCACATCATTAGCAAATATATTTTTGTTGTGTTCACTTACTGGCATAAGGCTGAAGCCTTATATAGCTCAGCAAAGTCAACTCCAAGCTTTAACTCGGCCGCAAGGGAGCTAGCTTCCAGCATCCAAGTGGCCGGGTTGTATTTTTCCGGAATCTTTGGCACTCCAGGGAAGGATTCAAAGTACTCAACAACCTTGTGAGAGTTTCGGCCTAAGGGACCAGAGTAGATCACATGTCCTCCTCTCTTCATTAGTAGTAGTTCGTCAAAGGCCTCAAAGATATCAATGCTCGGTTGGTGGATGGTGCACACAACAGTTCTCCCTGTGTCCACTGTGTTTCTCACAGCTCTCATAACAATAGCAGCTGCTCTAGCATCCAACCCTGAAGTTGGCTCGTCCATGAAGATGATTGAAGGGTTAGCTACAAGCTCAACAGCGATTGTTAATCTCTTTCTCTGTTCCGTGGAAAGCCCTGTGACCCCCGGTAAACCAACAATTGCATCTCTCAGATCCACCAACTCCACTAACTCCATAACTTGATCCACAAACATCAATTTATCCTCTTTGCTTACTTCCTTAGCAAGGCGAAGGAAAGCAGAGAAGATAAGTGATTCTCTTACTGTGACTTGTGGAGAGTGAATGTCTGTTTGTTCACAGTAACCAGAGATTCTAGCAAAAGTCTCTTGTTTCTTTGGGAATCCAGATACTCTTACGTCTCCTTCTATGTATCCACCTGTTTTCCTTCCGGCCAAAACGTCCATCAAAGTTGTCTTACCCGCACCGCTCACCCCCATCAACGCAGTTAAAACTCCTGGCCTAAATGCGCTTGTCACTCCTTTTAGAAGTTGCAGCCTCGTTTCTTGAACTCCTTGTTCCCTCATTTCCTGCACCATCCAATTCTATATGAGTTTCTTTTTTTGTTTCTATTAATAATAACAATAAGTTTAACTAGTTTTCAAAGTATTACCGCAGGCATGTCAACAAAGTATTTAACATCGTCAAATGACATAGCTAGAGGAGTGAAAGGAAGAACCATTCCTTTCTTGGCGCTCACACTCTCCATCTCAGTCTCCTCTGTTTTCCATAAAAGAGTAAATTCTTAATATTATTGTTTTTTGGTTTATATAATGAATTCTTAAGATGTAAACAATGGAATATACTTACTATTGGATCCAGCTTTGCCTTTAGCCTCTTCGTCTTCTTCTTTTGGAAGTATAGCTTGTGCCTTCCCAAGGGCTGTTGTCATGATACACATATAAGTAACTTACGGTGACAACGAAAACAGAATCAAAAAGAAAAGAAACTTACGGTCTAGATAAGTAAGTGCCAATGTAAAAAAGCCGTTGAAAATGACAGTAAAACCAAGCAAGCCTCCAACTCCTATCCAGTACCAGTTCTTATCATCAAATACATCCCAAATATTAAGCACACTTGTTCCCAACCTCGTTGTGCTGTTGCCAGACTGCATTTTTTCACCAGAAGTAATAATTAATTAGCTACAAGCTACAGGCTGGTGATGAGGACTTACGGAGAAAAGAAAATATGAAGGATTACCATTTTATTCATCCATCTAGGAGCAAACAATTCATTGACGGTGATGGCATTGAAAGCGTAAGAAAGAGGGGATATCCAATAAGCCCATCTCCACCAAACCGGAATCTCACTTCGAGGAAGAAGGAAACCTCCAGTCAAGAACACCACTAGTAGAACAAGGACACCGCCGGTATTAGCTATGGTCATGGTTCTACATGTAGATGCAATGAACCTGAATATCCCAGCAGCCATTTGTTGGATCAAGAATATAATCAAGAACTGTTTAAAGAACCGTTCCGCATCGGGTGCATATCCTATGGAGTAATATGTCACCACCATCCATGCTGTAGACTCGAAGATGGAGATTGGAATCCCTAGCAAGAAAGTGGGAAGCGTGTATGTCCATGGTGGGTGAAACAAAAGATCCCTTTGCTTGTAGAACACGGGAAGTCTCTGTATCGTCATGGCCATCTCTGCAAGACCGTTAAACATGTTGACAATCATTGCGAATAGCAGTGATCCGACGTAGATGTTGGCGTCAATCTCATTCCTTGTGTGCATTTCAGTTCTAAGGTAAAGTGTTGAGGTGATTGCGGCAATGATGATGATTTGGACGGTTTTGAAGACATAGAAGAAGGAGTTTCGCTTCATGAGCATCCACTCTTTGTCCCAACAGCTTTTCAGAAGCTCTGTTTTCTTGATTGAGTATTTGTCAAACATTAGAGCTGCTTTGTGGCTTTTAGACTTGTCGTACGGTACTGATAGCTCGTTAGATAGTTTAGATCCAACATGGAATTTCTTAAAGCTGCTGGCAAACTCCGACACTGGAATGTATCTATAGGGTCTGTTTGGATCAACCCAATACTGTTCTTGATCTTTCTTTGAGGTAACCTGTTCCACACGTAAATGTAATTTGTAAGTCACTTTCGGGTCAAATATTAATACCAAGTTAGGTCTAACGGTCTAATATATATATTTACCTCTTGCAAGAAATCAGCTGTTCCTTTTCTTTCAGGGCACTTGAACCCAAAGCTCTCAAAGAACTCTAGAATATGGTCTCTAGGTCCCTGGTACACAATCTGTCCCTCCGACAATAAGATTATATCATCGAATAGATCAAACGTCTCAGGAGCAGGCTGGAGAAGAGATATAAGAACTGTGGCTTCTGTGAGGTGAACAATCTGTTGCAAGCATTTCACGATTTGGAAAGTCGTGGAGCTGTCAAGTCCGGTGGATATCTCATCCATGAACAGAGTCTTAGTAGGTCCAACGATCATCTCACCAGTTGTCACACGCTTCTTCTGACCTCCTGAAATACCTCTCATCATGTCATCTCCAACTATAGTGTCCTTGCAAATGTCAAGCCCTAGAATCTGTTTCATAGAACAATAACATCTATCTCAACATATGAACACTATATAATCGTTTAATCAAGACAATTATGTATTTAAGGTTGAGAGGGACTCACTTTGAGAGTATAATCAGTGATAAGACTACTCTTGACGCCTTGAGCAGCAGAGGCCTTCATGAACAAATCAACATCAGCTTCTGGAAAAATCCCAGCGTCCTTTTCTCTTCTTGCCAACTCATTTAAAAGATCTGCATCAATAACAAGTAAGATTACTCAATCGACCAACAAAAACAAAATCGATAGTTAGTTTGACAAAAAGTCTAAGATTATACCGTAACGGGTACCAACTCCTTGACACCTAGCAGAGAAATCAAGAGTCTCCTTAACAGTCATGATACCAACATGAAGATCGTTCTGACTAATGTAAGCAGATGTTTTAATGGGAACAAACTCATTGAGGCGATAACCATTATAGGTTACCTCCCCAGAGACGTCAAGAGACTTGTCGAGTTTACCGGCAAGAGCCAACAAAAGCGTGGTCTTCCCGGAAGACGGAGGACCCAACAAAAGTGTCATCCTTGAAGGTTTGACGATACCAGAAACATCTTTGAGAATAGTAAGTTGTGCTTTCTTGGCAAGCCTAATTCCGATCATGCCTAGAGCAGCTTCTCCCATGTTTCTCACCGCGTTAAGAAGCGAAGGAAGAGATCTATCACCGGTGTAACAGTCAGCTTTCACAGTCAAGTGGTCGTACCTCACTTCTACTGTCGGAAGTTGGATCCCAACTCTGTCGATTCTGTTTCTTAGCTTTGTCAAGATCCGTTCGTTGTCCTGCTCTGCGACTTTGAAGACCATGTCGATGAACTTCTGACGTTCTTCGCCGTCAAGCTTCGTGACGTCAACTGCTTTGTTGAGGATTTGGTTACCGTAGACGTCGTCTTCGCCTAATTCAGGCATGAGACTTGTGCGGAGACGGTTGTAGGTAGGGAGTTTCTCGATGGAAGCCCATTTGAGAGCTTCTTCGTCTTCGTTGACAGATTTGGTTCGTCTAGAGCTTGTATTGAATATGTCTTCCATGTTTCTGCTTGCTTTGCTTACACTACGACTTATGGTTTGCCGCATACTCCCACCTCTGCTCATAGCATGAGCTGGATCGTAATCCATCTTTAGATCTTATGAATCTTGATCCTGTTTCTATTAAGTTAAGTGCTTCTTCTTCTTTCTTTTAGACTATTAGACTGATAGGATCCATATGTGAGTAGAAGAAACGGATGATATGTAAATTTCGTTGAAGAAAACAGAGAAAGAGATAAGCAAAGATGGTGTGTTTGTCAGTGCCTCTGCAGCATTGAGAGAGAAAAGAGTAAGGGACAATGACGAGTGCAAGCTCCCCCTCTGGTGCTCTCTGTTATTTTATCACAATCTCCAATGAAAACTATAAAGAAAAGCACCACTTGATTGTGCCTTTTAAATTCTTGTGATTATTATAGTAATCCATGCAATAATGAAACATCTTTTAACAGGATGGCCCATGTGGAAAATGAAGGATGCCTAGTCAATCATACACGAGTTAAAAATTCGATTTATACGTTTGTATAAGGTTGGTGCTTAATGATGTAGACAGGTTGTCTTTTTTTGGCTTGATTGGTTTTGTTTTTCCTCACCTTCTATTGTCAACAATAGAGCAGGTGGCCTTTTTAAATTAATAAAAGATTGACGGATTCAAGAGATGGCAATGGACCAATGGTGATAAGAATGAGAGGAGTGATTAGTGCAGAACAGGTATAGAAAATTTGGGACTTATGTAAGAAATTGAATTAGTCTACTACGATTAGTTATATTTGGTTATGACTTACTAGTAGACCTCGTACCAACTACACACAATCTACAAATGTCAAAGTAACTCGTTATGAGTTCAAACATCTTGACCCCAATTTATGGATGCTATTAGCTTTGTTAATCAAGTAAAGTTATAGTATATCTACTGCGTGCGTGATTAGTTAAATACCGTAATTAATACGTAACACAGAATGACAGCTATGTAACCGAGTACAAATCCCTGATTAAATTTTCTATGTTTGCGTGTTTGTGTCTCGGTCAAAATCAATCAGGGCCTTTGCCATCATTTTCAAATTTGTGCGTTTAAAATGCTTTAAAGCACGTGTAATTAACTAACTAATTACAATAATGTATATTTGATATGTTTAGTAACGAATCTTGTATTGGAGAAATAAGGGCCTGGGTTGTCGCCAACAAAAGAAGGTAGAGCCTTAGTGAGGATTAGCTGTGATTAAATTATATACTTATACATGCTATGATAGTATTTGATTAATAATGTCAGTAATCATGAATATTAATAAACACTCCACCACGCACCACCAGCTCATATGACTTGGAAGATTCCCCGCGGACGGGTTCCCTCATCCTGTCTCGATTGTTTCAAAGTCATTTATAAATATTAAATAATAGTACAGTTATATGAGTGTGGTTAAAATAAAATAATAGACGGTCCAAAAAACAAGCATATGGGTAATAAATTAGTGAGTTTAAGCCCATTTATATTATTATTATCCATTTTAGGCCCATTAACCCACTAAAGCTCACTGAACTCTGAAGGCATCAGTGTAGTAGCAAATTAGCTCAAGATCCTTTTCACTTCTTCTTCTTCTTCCTTGTGCGCTCGATAATGGCTGCTTCCGATGATTCCTCTCACTATTTCACCGAGTTTACCTTGTCTGAGGTTATCTATGCTTTCTATCATTCGTTTTCTTAGATTAGAGATTCATGCTTTGTGATCTTATTGCTCTTCTTATTCGAAGATTGTAGACATGGAGAATCTGTATAAGGAGCTCGGTGACCAATCTCTCCACAAAGATTTCTGTCAAACTGTTGCCTCTACTTTTAGGTACTTTATTCTGAATTTTACGAGAATTTGATCATGTGAATGTGTTTGTTAGAGAATCGAGACACAAGCATTTTGTGGATTTATAGGAATAGTAGGATTATTGATTTTCATGCACAGTATCTAAAAAATCTTTATGTCTTCTTCCATTTTCTCTTATAGTTGTTCTGTGAATCGGAATGGCAAATCCTCTATAACCTGGAAACAGGTGCGTCTCTTTTTTCTTCATAGAGCTAACTGGTAAAAAATGCAAATAGAGTAGAAATAACTTTTTTTTTTGAATCAAAATGTTTTCAGGTACAGATTTGGTTCCAGGAGAAGCTGAAGCATCAAAGCCAACCAAAATCCAAAACTTTGCCATCTCCCCCTTTGCAGATTCATGACTTATCTAATCCCAGTTCTTATGCTTCAAATGCCTCAAATGCTACCTTTGTTGGGAATTCTACCTTTGTTCAAACACGAAAAGGTTTTCCTTTTCTTGTGTGCCATATTTGATTCTTTTAGTTAACGCCTTATAACGCCTATGAACATTTTCATACACAGGCAAGGCCTCTGATTTAGCTGATCTGGCTTTTGAGGCTAAATCAGCGCGGGACTACGCGTGGTAAGAACGTTTCCTTGCATTGAATATCATGTTTCTATTTTTGCTTTAACTCTTGGACTACTGCTAGCATATGACTTTGTTAAGTGGCCTAAGTAAGAACCTGAAATGTGAACTCTCTGTTGATTGTTAACTCAACGAGGAATGCCCTTACCTATTCAGTGTGAACTTAAGAAAGAACGTTATTCATATAAAGCCTAATTTTTGGACTTGTAATATACGTTTGTGTTTTATATCTGTGCTTATTTGCTGGAATTCTGGTCTTTCAGGTATGACGTGTCTTCGTTCCTTACTTATAGAGTTCTTCGCACTGGTGAACTGGTAAGCTTTTTCTCTTTTGTTTAATGGATGATTTGTTTGCAACTAAGAGTGTCTGCAACAGGAAGTGCGTGTACGGTTTTCTGGGTTCGACAACCGACACGATGAGTGGGTAAACGTCAAAACATCAGTGCGTGAGCGGTCTATTCCTGTAGAACCATCAGAGTGTGGGAGAGTGAACGTTGGAGACCTGCTTCTATGTTTCCAAGTAAGGCTGACTTTGATCTAATTATGAAGGATGGAACATTTAACAAAAGAAATTTGAACTTAAAAATGAAAGTTGGGGTGGTTAATGAGCAGGAAAGAGAGGATCAAGCACTCTACTGTGATGGTCATGTTTTGAATATCAAGAGAGGGATTCATGATCACGCGAGATGTAACTGCGTGTTTCTTGTTCGCTACGAGCTTGACAATACAGAGGTAAGAAGATTGATCTCAGCCTTTTTGTTGGGTGTGGGAACTATTGACGAAGTTTTGTGTTAAGTGTATGTTCAGGAATCGCTGGGACTAGAAAGAATTTGCCGCCGCCCTGAAGAGTAATTTTTTTTGGTTTTGAAGTCATATTTGGAAGATGCAGTAAACTATGACTATATAGTATATGACTGACCCAAAAATGGAATAACATGCTCATGTATAGACTTCCACTACTAAGTACCTACCGGCCCTAGGATTCTATGTTAGTTTTTTTCTGTCAACTATGTGGAATAAAGTGCAAAAGCTTAGAATTGTAAAGGGAATGGTGATGGTACAATGTAATAATACCCAAATGCTTAACCAGTTAACACCCTATGTAATGTTCAACATACAGTCTCATTCTTGTGAGCAAGACTATTTCTTTCTGTTTACTCATTGCTTCTTGTATATACAATACGCAGGTCAATACATTTTGTGAGCTTCGGCTTATTAAGATAAAGATGTGGAAAAAAGCTCATTTAGCACAAAAACTATTTGGAAAGAAATAAATCTTTGTGCCGAAAGTAATATAACTATCGACCCGCTCTCTGTATTCAATCACACAGCAAAGGTACAACAAGTATCACACTTTCAATAATGCTTTCTCGATACATATCTCATCCCAAGATCTTCTACAGAAGAATCCATTTGCTTGTAATGGATGCAAAGCAGTCCCTATCTGTTTCTCCAAGACAATCAATGTGTACTCACTCTTTTCAACACATTGTTTACTTGTTAACACAACAAGATTCGAGCCAAGAACAAGAGAGCTAAGGAGACACGGGAACTACCGGTTGAGCCATCTCCTCAATCGGGAAACAACTCCCTGAGGAGGAGGGGAAGGTGGAATAAGAACATCAAGAATGGTAACTCTCTCTTTTGGAGTCAATGGTACACCTCTAATAAGGTTCAACGCCATGATGTCTACATTTTTCCTTAGCCTGTGCTTCTGGTAAACTATTCCTGCAGCGGTACCTCCAGCAATTATAACCTGTCACACACCAAAAACAAGAGTCCATTAAACCTCCGTCCCCATGGAGGTTTCAGTTGTTATTGACAGCTTAAACTGACCGGTGTGAGCCACAAGGCTGCGGTCTGCAAATCAAATTTTGGGGCATAAAGCACTGTCTCCCCAAATTCATCCTCCAGCTTACTGTAGATCTCTTTGTCAGTTTTTCCAGCTCCTATCTCATTACGGATCAGCTACAAAACTCAGGTGTATTAGAAGAGTAGACAGCAAAACTATCTTCAACTTAATCTTTGGAAGAAAAAACGGAGTAAAGGACACACCTGTCTAAGGAGAATAGCGATATCTGCCTGCGAGTCTTCAATGGACTGACTTCCACACTCAGTGCAGCGAACATTGTGGCTAATGTTTCTGGCCCGAGCGTCCAGCATCTGAGCCTTCTTCCTCTCTTCGTCTGTTTTCTCCATTGCGCTGACAATTTCATGATATGAGTATTGTGAGTTTTCACACAGGCATTTCGTCGAACACTTTGTGGGCAACAGAGGCTCAGAGACCCAAAACGTAAGGAACGTAAATTAAGTTATGAAGGGAGAACCTGGGTGGAGAGGAAGCAAGAGAACTCCGAGAAACCGCTTAGTTCGTTCAACGTGGAGCTCAAAAATGAAACCTTTCGCTTGGGAAATTACTCCGTTTACTAGTAAAAAGTAAACACCCAATCGTCCTCCAGCAATAATAGCGCCGATCCTTCTCGACAGAGCCGTTTAGAGAAGATGCCGGTGGATCTTCGGCGGGTGAACAAATCGGATCCGAATGTGAAATCGAAAAGGCGCGTGAAAGAGCGTGCGACTGAGAGTGTGTCCGAAGACGTTTCGCGCGTATACAGTGCTCGTGGGCATAATAAACATGGGCCCTTCAAATATATAATTTGTTTGAAATTGTAATAAACATGGGCCTTGTAACTGATAGAACTATATTCTATCAGTAACTGCATAAAACTCACTAAGAGAAGACCAACACTCTTTGGAGTCCAAATGACCAAAACAAATTGAGAAGAGAAATATGAGATGAACCAAAACAATGAAACATAGAATAGCGTCAGGAAGGAACAATGTTACAGAAACAATTAAAAGAAAAAAACACATTCTACAATAGGAGAAAGTGAGGGTGAAACAAAAGCACCACACTGAATACTCATACTATTAGCTGAATTAGTGTTGGTGATGGGTCTGCTCTTCTTCTTCATCACCCGTTTATTTTACTTGGGGTCTGGAGTCATGGGTGAATAAAGGCTAGAGGGGGCAGAGCCCCATGGTGCCGATCATTGATGACTCACTGTCTTTCTAAATCATTTTGCTATGAAGGCAGCCTCAATTCTGATATTATGGAACTAGGCAAGTGGGCATTATCTGTGATGACCAATAAAGCATGACATAATAAAGCATGACATGTTAGACAAGAAGAATTGCAGTGTAATATTTAGTTATTTACATTCATCCAGACATATCATAACTTCTAAATTGCACAATCTTTGCCTTTCTGCTAAAGAGCAAACTCAACAACAGAGAGAAGCCAATCTTTCTCTTTTCAGTGTTCTGTATATGAATTACACAAAAGCTACTAACACCAAATGTTTAATCTGTATATGAATTCGTTTGACAGAAGGAGAGCTGAGCAGTCACTAACAAGTAACAACAAACTATACAATTCAATTTGGGATTTGATTCTGCAAGACCTAATAGAGACATGGCTACTACTTGCCAACGATAGCATTTCGCCCTGCTTTCTTCTTGCATTTGAAACTGAATAGCAAAAAGAGAATCAACGGTTCGTGAAATAGGCGCAGAAAAAGCAAATCGCAAGAGAGAAGCTACTTTATTGGCCCAAATCCTATTTCATCCAGTTTTGTGTCTTACAGGCGATACATAAGCTTTGCCACCATTGCCAATGGAGACAAAGTTCAGACATTTAAGCACCGCACAATCAACAGAAGCAACGCAAACGGATTTGTAAGCTGTAAAAGTCTAATACTTTTTATTTATATACACGAGGGAAGAACACTTCTGACAATGTGAGGACTCTCAGACAAATCCTTCAACCAAGATCGGTTTCATCTCCTCTTCTTCATCTTCATCACTCTGATCCTTCTTCTCACTGCTTCTCTCAATACCTTCAACATCTAGATCCTTCAAACCATCAACGCAGCTCTTCCCTTCTTCTCCTTCGCCAGCCACCACCAAATCTCCGGCCTGTTTCGATTCAGCCAACTTCTCAATGCCTTTTCCAGCTAAACACGGCCCAGTATCCCTTTCATTGTCTCCTCCAACGATAATCTTGTCTGCAGTTTCCGGAATAGGATCCGCTAAACAACCGTCTTCCTCCTCGTGGTCGAATATCGACGCTGCGCGAGACTTCACGGCGTTAGCGGCTTTGCGAAATGCTTCCTGAATAGATTCCGGCGGCAGAGCACAATCCTCGAGACCGGCGTCTGCAAGTGCCGGCGGGAGGATCGTATCGAGCAAGCCAACTCTTTCTTTCGTAGCCTCCATAGATGCAGAGAGATTCAGAGCTCTCTTCCCTGAAATGTGAATGAACCCTAAATTGGATAATTAAATCCTTTTTCCGAGGAAAAGGCGGTGATAAGGGTATTCCAGTCATTATACTTCATTGTTGGATCTAAATTACAAAATAGCCCAGTGTTTTAGTGAGCCCAAGGTTCGACACCTAGCGAGATCATATGGACTTGATTGATTGCCCAGTGTTTTGTTAATAAAAATAAACCATTAATGAAATGCTAACAACAACGAAGAGAGAGAATTAAAAGATCCTCCTACCGTATTCCCGGGAACATTCGCCGGAGAAACGTACGGAATCAACAACCTTCCCCGGGAAAGAATCCATTACCGCCGATTCTATCAATTCGTATACCGTATTTGACTACCCAGCCATTGATTCTCTCTCCCTCTCTTCCCTTTTCATTGTTTCTAAACCAGCTCATCTTTCCTGATCCGGACGTTTTTCGAAGATCGGGTCCTAATTCCCCGGGAATGGGTCCTTAAGTTCTGGAAGAAATCCGTCCGCTCTGTCTGGTAATTTCATTGAAGGACGGATTAAGCAAGCGTGTGTGAGATCAGAAAAGACGGATTCAACTATGAGCACCCAGAAGCAAGTGGTGACTATTCGGGACCTGGTAGATGAAGCCAAGAAACGAATTGTAATCGTGGTCATATGCGTCGTCGGACTTTCCTACCTCATGTCCCGTAAGTTTGGTGTTGTTCTTATTTGATCGATACTATGAACTCTTCAGTTTTAGTTTATATTGAAGTATTGGTTCAGTAGCTACTTATATGAATTTATCTCAGCAATCTCTAATGAGTATTTACGTTTGTTTAAACTTCTGCAGTGACAAGTTCATCGGTTTTGGTTAACCTTACTCCTGCTGTGTTATTGATCATCCTTTTTCGTTATTACACTCTCGATAGTGAAATGAAAAGAAAAGCTGCAGCTTACACCAACAAGCCATCGTCGTCTCTGAATGCACCAACTCTAAACAAAACACCTGAACTCCCTAAAGCAGCTCCACGGTCTGACTGGAGAAGCAAAGTGAACTCTCAAGTCGTTGAGGATGCAATTGATCACTTTACTCGTCACCTCATTTCTGAATGGGTTCTGGATCTTTGGTACTCTCGAATTACACCGGATAAGCAAGGTCCTGAAGAACTGGTGTTTATTATTAACGATGTTCTTGGGGAACTTTCACGGCGGTTTAGAAATGTAAATCTTATTGATCTATTGACAAGGTCTGTTCTTCTTAGTGTCTTCATCTCATTTTGAGTTACTGATAAGGTAGCTTCTTCAAGAATCTAAACTGTTGTATTTGATTTAGGGATTTGATTGATATTATATGTCGCCGTGTGGAGCTTTTCCGCGAGTGTCAAGCAAAGATTGAGAGACAACAAAGGAGAAGCCTCAGTTTTGAAGACAGAGACTCAGAACTAAGACGTGTGATGGCCAGTGAAGATAAATTGCACCCTGCTTTGTTCTCTCCTGAATCCGAGCATAAGGTTTTCTGTAGTCTAAGTTGCGATGAGCTGTTATTTAGATTTGTTTGATGTTTTACCACTTATTACTATCAGGTGGTGATACTATGGTCTCTATTTGGCAGGTTCTGCAACATATAGTGAACAGTCTCATTTTAGTAACATTTAGGCCAGAGGATCTGCACTGTGCTTTTTTCCACTATACCGTGAGGGAGCTTTTTGCTTGCTGTGTGATCCGACCAGTCCTAAACCTAGCCAATCCTCGGTAAACTATTGCTTCTTTACATCACATTTTGTTCCTCTTATTCTCACCTCAACGGTACTCATTTTGTCTTCCAGGTTCATAAATGAGAGGATTGAAGCTGCTGTAATGTCAAGGATAAAGACTACTATCAGATCTAGTGCTGCAGAAGAGGCTTCTCAGTCTGAAGATCTCTCAAATGTTTCTCCTGATCATTTTTCTAGATATATGGACCCCTCTGTCACAGGTGTTGAGCTTGTGCAGTTGAAAAATGAACAGCAAAAAAATTCTAAAAAGAAAAGCGCTACAGATAAACAGCATGTAAAAGAGCTCTCTAAAGATCCATTGCTTTCTATGGACACTCGATCTTCCCGATCGTGGAACTCTTTCCCCTCAACATCCAAAATAGGTGATGGTAGTAAAGATCCTCAAGGACATCGAGGAGGAGAGGGTTGGGGTGACGTGTTAGACATGATGTCACAAAGGAAAACTGAGACCCTTGCTCCTGAGCATCTTGAAAGCGTGTGGGCAAAAGGAAGAAACTATAAAAAGAAGGAAGGTGGGAAAGTTGATGAGCGCGTGCCCCCGAGATGGTCTAGCAAGGCTGGTGACTGCAATGAAAACACTGTGAATGCAAGAGAGTCCAGTCAGCGTAAAGTTGTAAATACAGACAGTCATTTATCAAGTTATTCCTCTGCTGAAGAGGATGAGGAGCAAACAAAGAGTAGTCATTCTTATACATCCGAGGATGAGGAAACGGTAACAGGTCTAAACAGTCCTGGGACTCGTGTCTGGGATGGTCGAACGAAGAAAAATCTTGGTGTTTCACGGATACACCATCCACTTGAAAATTCAGGCCGTTCTTTAAAAAAGACCAGTAAAGGGCATGAACGTTATCAGCAAGTACCCGGTCATCAATCTGGCAGGAAGAGATCCAGAATTTCTGGTCATATTATAGACGATGATGATAGTGATGATTCTGAAGATGGTTCTTTGACTAGATCATACAGTGGAATGTCTGCAACGTCATCTACATCATACGTTTCAGCGGCAGAAAGTGACCTTCCCAATGCCCCTAAAAGTTCTTTGTTGGTTGATTCCTTTGCGAAGTTGAGATGTGAGGTACAGTTAAATGTCGGTTCCAAACACTCATAAAGCTGCAGACAATTATGTCCTTATGCTGTATCATACGATAGATAAATTTAGGTTCTTCTTACAGGTTCTGGGTGCCAATATTGTGAAGGGTAGTTCTAAGATGTTTGCTGTGTATTCAGTTGCAGTCACAGATGAAAGTAATCATAGCTGGTCTATCAAAAGAAGGTGATCGAATAATATTGCTACGGATCTGATGTTGGTGCTTTGTCTTTTACAATTTTTAATTATGTGAACTTTCAGATTTCGACATTTTGAGGAGCTTCACCGACGGCTAAAAGTGTTTCCTGAGTACAAACTTCATTTACCGCCAAAGCATTTCCTATCAACAGGCGTGGACATACCTGTTATCCAAGAGCGATGTGTACTACTTGACGAGTATATCAAGGTCAAACGCCATGTCTCTTGTTTTTAACTATCTGTTCATGCTTTACATGGTGTATTGTATATGGAGTATGTTTTATTTTTCTACTGGATTTGTTTTTTTGATGAGTAGTTTACCGTGAATTAGTTTTTGGTTTTCATACTCTGGTAGCTACTTTGGATTTCTGAGAAGCTAATACTGAATGTTCTTATGTATGAAACTTCACCATCTACTGCTCTGTAATTTTACTCTGAAGTCTGAAGTTTAGTCAGGCTTGCTTTGATCTACTGAAGTTATGTACCTTTGTAGTTTGATCTGCTCAAGTAGCTAAGGCTGATAGTTCTAATGCTTGAACTTTTGTACACAGTTGCTTTTCAACGCCTTCTATTCTTCCATGTTAACTAAATGTGAATGTTTGCTTTGCATTGAAGTGATTCTGCTGTTTTCCTTATTCTGCGTATTATCCTTTCTCTACTTTGCTCAGAAGCTTTTGCAGCTACAACGAATTTCAGGATCAATTGAAGTTTGGGACTTCCTCAGTGTGGATTCTCAGGTAGATTCTCTTCTGCTGATTCAAAGATCACTAGTGCTGACAAATTTTGATATGTAACTTGGTGCTGCTGTGCAGACTTATGCGTTCTCAAGTTCCTTCTCAATCATTGAGACGCTAACAGGTGAGTAATCCACAACGCAATTAGATTTTTGATTTTAGTTAGTTCGATATAATTTATTGTCACTAGTAAATCGTTTCAGTTAAACCTGTCAATAAGACATCTACTGTCGCTACAAATATAGCAAGTATGACTCAGGCAGCACCAGGTCCGCTTCCTCGGAGGGAAAATCTGAGTTCTGAGAATGGGATATCGGGTCAAAATATGAGGAATAACGTTATGGTGGATGATGTAAAGTCAAAAGTGAAAAATCTTGGAAATGATCATGTGAAGACACCTGATGTAGATGTGAGAAACCGCAAAGAGAATGGCGGGCTAAAAGTGGGTACTCAACATGCCGATGATGTGGCCTGCGCTGGCCTGCCCACCGAGGTATATCCACACCTAGCATCAGCCAATCGAATTTTTCTGATATTTTATCTTTTGCATCGTGGGAAAGCATGAGGCAAGTGCTTGTATTTCTTGCAGTGGGTTCCTCCAAAGCTAACATTACCCTTGCTAGACTTAGTAGATGTTGTCTTTCAACTCCAGGAGGGTGGGTGGATCAGGTACGTAATTTTATAACCAGGGTCCAGGGGACATACTAATTTTCTCTATCTCAGTCAAGAAAGTGGAGTAATTCTGATTATTTATTTTTGCACGTTACAAGGCGGAAAGCTTTTTGGGTTGCCAAACAGATACTTCAACTTGGGATGGGGGACGCATTGGACGATTGGGTACTTGAAAAAATTTGTCTTTTGCGGCGGGGAACTGTAGTTGCTTCTGGAATTCAACGGGTTGAACAGGTGAGAACCTCCACTAGAACTCCTTCCTTTTGCACAGTGAGAGGTAGTGGCGAAAGTCACAGTGAATAATGGAAAAAGTATGCCTAACAGGGATATATCTCTGTGATGTCTTTGGTCTTGTTATATTTCAATCCGTGGTGAGATTTGAAAGAGCTCTTTGGTATGACCTCTCAGATACTATGGCCGGATGGTGTATTCATGACAAAGCATCCAAAAAGGCAGCAACAATCCAGCATTTCTGAAGAGGAGCAGAAACAAGAAGCAGAGAGACGAGCAAAGTTTGTTCATGAGCTGATGATCGGTAATGAGCGTCCTGTTATCTGATTTTTTTTTTTTGCATCAATGATTGCGAAGCTTAATTGAACTAACATAAATGTTTGAAATAAACCCTCAACTCACAGAAAAAGCCCCAGCTACTATAGTGAGTCTTATAGGACAAAAGGAGTATGAACAATGTGCAGAAGATCTTTACTTTTTCCTTCAGGTAAACATTCCACTTGATTTCAGGTTTGTGCGATGCTTACATGCATTTGATGATTTCATTGTTAAAATTATTCTTGTTTCAGTCATCAGTGTGTTTGAAGCAATTGGCGTTTGACATTTTGGAGTTGTTGCTACTATCAGCGTTTCCGGAAATGGAGCAAGCTTTCAAAAAATTGCACTACGAAAAACACCTCTTTGGTCAATATACACCACCGAACTGATACTTGGATTTTCATTGTAATCATCTTCCATATTACGTGGAGTTTTGCTAGAATTCTTTAAACAGTAATAGCACGGATGCATTTCATTGATGAGTGATCACACTATCAGAAATAGGATTGCACAGTAAAGGAAGTACAAGAGCAAAAAAGATAAACAAACGAATTAAAAAAAAAAGCTACATAGCAAGAAAGAGATGGCAAAACGCAAACTGAACAATGCCTAGGAAGACGAAGCTGCAGCTTTGTTTCTTGGGGTGGCTTGCGTACCTGATTCACAGAATTCCATCGATCAGATTGAGCAAGTCTTAGATTATATCAAATATTTAAGTGAAGCAAAGGGTGCAATGTAGCTTTACCTTCTCTAAAGCAAGTCTTGAACCTTCGAGGGACATTACGGAGATACCTCATCCTACCAGTTCCTGTTGTCTTTCTTCTTATTGCCTTCACACTCCAGTTATCTGCACACAAAATCATAAATTCCAGGACTCTTTCATATATCTCCAATTCTCCATGATCAGACCCAAAATTCCAAGACAGAGACAGAAATAGAGAGAGAGTACATACATGTCCTCTTTCTGGCAGCTGGATAAGCACATGCCGAGCAACGACTCTTCTGGATGTGAAAGCTCCGGCGACCACATCTCACACAGAGCGTGTGTGACTTGTTCCTCCTCTTACCAAAGCTCCCTGTTCCTTTACCCTGTCATTTCCAAAGCACCGGTTACACATAAGTCACACATGAGCTTACATGGAAAAAAAATGCCAATAGATTACCATTGCCGCAGATGCAGGGGATGATCAAAGTTTGCTCTACAGAAATCTTTGCGGCTCCGAGAAGACGACTGTGTAGCGTCCTTTAGGGTTTTTCCTACCCAAAATGGATCTTCATTGGTTACCGCCAAAAATATGGGCTTCTTAATGGGCTTCATGGGCCTGGTTCTGATATTACCTCGAGTCAACTGGCATACAGTATATATAATATGAGTAGTGAGTGGTGGTGGCAATGATAAGTAGGGGACCAATTTTGAACACTGCTTATCAATGTGATGACGATTGCTTACCTATAAAAGTGGACAACACAATCAACAAGATGACACCTTCTTAAAGTCTGACACTATCAGCTTGCTTCTTCAACTACTACATGCCACTAAATCAATGTTAGGTTTCCTTTTGAGATCCCTAGTGACATAAATATGGTTATCTTCTCAAAAAAATGAGCAGCAAGAAAGATGATGAAACCTACATCAAAATCAATTCAGAGAGTTGGTCGTTTCTTAAAGAAGACTCTTGGGAGCATCAAGTCCACTATCTGCTCTAGTGATTACAAAAACTTACCTAACGACACTCCTCTCTTGAGCCCTTACTCCTGCAGCCGCCGCTGTCCAGAAGATTCCCAAACCCAAACCAAAGAAAGCTACACCGTTATCTGTTGTGACACGGCTGTGGCAGATACAACACACCAGAAGAGTCTCAACAACCAACATAAAAAGAAACCGAAGAAAGTCGCTGAGCCATTCGAGGATGCAAAGAAAAGAGGTGACGCGTTGGCGCAAAAGATGAAAGATCTCAATATGGTGGATCTGAGAGACGTGGATCACGCATTGGATGTAAGGGAAGCGCTTCGATGCTATTCAAGCATCAGAAGTCCTGTGTATCTTGACATTGTTGACAATTTCTTCACAGACATGTATTACGAGTTCTCTGATCCTCGTACCTCTGCTAAGATCAACGGTTCAAGGAGAAAGGCAGGCTCCTTCAGGCTTTAAAGTTCCTCTGGATCAGCTTTGCTTTCACGGGCTATCTGTAGTTCTTTCATCTATAGAGTATGCACTTCTTAAGAACAGTGTTAACCATTACACACACCGCTTTGGTAAAATCACCTGTCACCACCCTCAGTTTCTACCTCATCTTGTAGAGTCAAGTTACGCTCCTATTCTCAACTACTATCAATGCAACATATTTTCCACTTCAAGTTATGACAACTTACAGTTTATAATACTATATCTGAAGATAGAGATGTGACACCCTACTACTCGATTCTTGACAAAATGATTTTAGGGTAGATACCACTTTTCTTTTTCATGAAAAAATGGAGAAAGCAAACATATGTATGGAGAAGCGAAGTTACTCTTCTCGAATTATGATAAAAAGTTACATCAACACAGGATTATCTGTTTTTTTCACTTGATAAATTTGCATTTTAAAACACACTTCATGGATAAAACGGATCATTTCTTGCCACTCTTCTTAAGTCCAGAACCTCCAAAGGATCCCTTCTGCGATGCCTTGGCTCTAAGCTCTTTAAGGGCCTGTTTTATCATTTTCATTCAAAACAAAACAGGTCAGGCTTTCGGTAACAAATGATCACTGTACTTCTCATGCGAAAGAAAGGCTAATGAGTCTTTCACACAATTGGGTGGAAAAAAAGTAGACTAAACATCCTAACATGGGCAAATGGTCACTATTTCATCAAAGTAAGAAGAAACTAGTCCATATCATCTCAAAAGAATCTGTAATGAATACCCCTAAACTAACAAATAATTAATAGAAATGACCCATCTAGTTGTAGTCACCAGCTATAAAGTCATAATTAGAGTCAGCTTGATTAGTAGACCAAACTGACAAAGTGGAACATATTAATGCACAACCTTTACAAAACCTTTACAAACCTATGTATCTAAACAGAAGCTCTCTTGTGAAGATACAATCTTTGATTCGTATTTTATAGCTTTCCATTGAAAGAGGAGCCCAAACATATAAGTTTAACTAGATGCATTTTTCCAATCACAAAACTTCATATGAACAAAAAGAGAAAACAAGTCAGAGCATCAAAGTGGGAACTCACCTTTTCCTCATCTTTCTTCTTCTGAATGTTAGCTAAGTCAGTCTGCATTGATACCAAATCAACATTTCAGCAATTAGAGAATGTCTAAGAGTCATTAATACACAAATAGTATGCAAACAAAATCAAGTGAAGAAGTCAAGACTGTGCCCTTAAAAACACTGGATCAAAATTCGAACTTGCGTATAAATCATTGAATCCGAGCAAAATTAATGATTTATGAGTCACTGAATGTTAACAAATTTTAAGAATTCAAGTTAGTTGGACAATCAAAACCAGATCCAGAGCAAAAGCATCGTTTGATTCGAGGTCTAAAGCTAACAATATAAGCCGATTTAGCTGAAGGCAAATCAACAGAAAATCCAACTCTTAAAAGAAAAAAGAAACAGTAGAGTCACCTCGTCGTATTCCTTCTTATCAGCTTTAGGCTGCTTCAAAGGTTTCGCCTTTCCTCCTGTTTAAAACCAAAATAAGATGAGCAGATCGTAAACGATGTCTCTAATCACTTTATTCGGTGAACGAATCACCAACTCAAATCTCTGTATAACAGCAACGTACCTTGCTTGGAAGACATGATTGGTTCGTTGAGCTAGGGTTCGATGTTGAGCTCAAAATTGGGGAAAAAGTAGCTGAGAGTTGCAGACGGTATCGAATCTCTCTGATTGGGGCTACGGTTCATATTTATAATGAGTTCGTAGTAACAACGCAACCTATTAAATGGGCTCTGAAAGTGTATGGCCCATTAAAAGGCCTACAAATTTCTTTTTGGGCCCGTTAAATACCTTTATTTGGGTCAACCTAGGTCACAGTCGTTATATTTAATGCGCGAAATAACAAAATAAAATCGATTAATTAACAGTTAACAAAAGGTCTGGCTCCATTCGATTTCATTGGAAACCCCCAAAATCGCTGAAGAACGCCTCTCGAGCTCAGATAGGGTTTATAGGTATGCGCGAGCTTTCTTCTACATAGTCGATTAGTACGGAGCGCTTGAGCGACTCTTTCGATTTCTCAATTGAATTTCTTCTTCATCTAGGTTTTGGATTTACGAGTACCACTCTCCTTTTTTTCAGGTTTCTAGAGAGAATTTCATGGCGACATCTGAAGCGGAATATGAGAGTGATCCCGAGGAGCTGAACCGCTCCTTGGCGACGAGGAGGAGAGAAGCGAGTGATGACGATAGTGATGATGATGATGCTGTTAGAGATGTGAAAAATCAGAGGGCTGTGGTTGATTCTGACCTATCTGATGAAGAAGTTGGTACTGTGAAGTATGATAATGACGAAGATGGGGAGGATAGTTATGAGGATGATGAGGAGGAAAGTGGTGGAGGAATCGATAATGATAAGAGTGGTGTGGTGAAGGAGGCTGGTGATATGAATGGAGAGGAAGAAAATGAAAAGGAGAAGTTACAAGCTGCTGTTCCCACTGGTGGAGCTTTTTATATGCATGATGATAGGTTTCAGGAAATGTCTGCTGGCGGAAACAGGTTTACTCTCTTTACTGTGTTTGTTTTTCACAGCTTTCTCAATCAATTCTGCTTCAAAATCTGTCACTATAAGCTATCAAGTATCAACTCAACCTTATTATGCAAGGGTTGGATTTTTCAAAGTAGGTATTAACTTAGGATGAAATTGTATTTAGAGGAGAGATAATTGACTCTAAGGTGGAGTTATTGACCTCTTATTATCTTGCAATTTTATCAAGCATGAGGGGTTTGAGTAGCTGCATTGGGGATTGCTTAGTTCATACTATTGGGAAATATGATTTTTTCTGAATATAGCTCTTCCTCTCTACCTTCTATCTGTCGATTGATATAGTTCTTTATCTTGCTTTCGTAGGCGAATGCGTGGTGGGAGAAGACAGTGGGGCTCTGGAGAGGAAAGAAAATGGGGACATGACAAATTTGAAGAGATGAATACTGGGGAAAAACATTCTGATGTAAAGCTTCTGTCTATGGTTTTTAGAATAATTTTAGATTCCTCTTATCTCTTAATTGCTATAACATGTACATGTGACATATGTTAGCTTTGTTGTATTTATGCACTTTCCGTCTCTTATCTTTTTCCTTTCTTTCTTAAACTGCATTTGATACACAGCAGAGGATGTCTAGAGGCCGATTCAGAGGTCATGGTCGGGGTAGGGGACAAGGGCGTGGATACGCTAGAGGGAGCAGTTCTAACACATTAACCAGTAGTGGACAGCAAATTTATGTTCCTAAAGCTGTCTCACGAGGGAGAGGACCCAGGAAATCCGACACTCCCCTGAGGAATGAAAATCAAGCACATTCTGAGCAAAGCAAACAGTGAGTTCTTAAAAAAAAAATCCCCTAGTTGAGTGAAGGGTTTTCTCTATTATAATGTACTTGTGTACTGAATTTGTAGGTTACGAAATTCTAATGGGTCTCAAAACTCTCGTGAGAAAATGCCACACCTCGATTCACGGCGTTCACCAACTGCCCCTGCTAAAACTGAGAATCAAGGTGCCCATGCCAAAAAGAATGTAGCTGTGTCAAGTTTGAGTTCCGCTTCTCCTCCATTTTATCCTTCAGCGCCGTCCAGTAATGTGGTACATGGTATACAAGTTAGTATGGAAAGACTCCACACAAATGAAAGTGTCACGCCTTCTGGGAAGAAGTATAGGAATACAAAATCCGGTTATTCACCAGTTTGGACTGCCAAGACTCTTCAGTCCACTAGTCAAGGTAGAGGTGCACCTGCTGCTGGGAACACGTTTTACCCGCAATCTCATAGTCAAGGTGACAGATTTTCATCACCAATGCAACTCAATGGAGATTCAAAAGGCACTGGCCAAAGACCTTCCGGCCAGGGTTTTGATCAGCACTCTGCTGTTGTTAGATCATTGTCTTCCTCTCCCCAGAAAACTAGCTTATCAAGAAATCGGTATCCTCCTGATGAAATAGAATCTTCATCGGAAACAGCTGCATTGATTGCTAAAGGAAAAGGGACTCTCAGGCCTGGTGGAAGCAGCTCTTTTATGTATAGTGGATCCCAAATGATGGGGCGGCCAGAAAGTTTGACATCTGCTGACAATTCTAATTTCCCTACTTTTCTGCCTGGTAAGTTTTTTGGATGACGCTTTTCTTTGTAAAATGGATGAGTTGAAAGAATTTTCAGTTTCAAATCATGCATGGTGGTGAAATTGAAAGCTATTGACGCCGAGCCACCTAGGCCTGGTTGTTCATATATACTATTTTCGGAGTCCTGTTGTACCAGCTTGGGGAGATTATTGCATTACTTTCTAATTAAATTCAAATTGAAATGCAGTTATGCAATTTGGTGGTCAGCATGGTGGGGTTCCGACTTTTGGAATGGCTTATCCAGGATATGTCCAGTCTGAAGATGGTGTTAGAAATCCGGAGATGACATGGTAAGCTAGCTCCTTCCCCTTCTCGATGAACTTTGTGGATGCTAGTTTTCAGAAGTTCTTGGTTGTAAGCATTTCAAAGAATTAAGAATTAGATATCGTGCGTATTGGTTGCTGAATTTCCGTCTTATTTGTGTTTTTATATGTTGTCCCTTTAATCACCTTTGTGCGGGTCTACCTACTGGAAAAACAAAACCTGTGATGGTGTTGTATCATTAGAATGTTTACTTTCATTCTGGATACTGTGTTGGTTGAATGCTATGAGCTCTTCATCTATATGACTATATCTAGTTCCTGATTTTATTCTTTCCCCTGCTTGCTGCTGTGATCTCTTTATATGATTGGCAGGATGCCAGTTTTAGCTGGTCCAGGAGCTTTAGGGGCTTCATACAGTCCACCACCATATGCGGCTCACCAAGCACACAACCCAGGGTTACCTTCCTCTGCGGGATTCTCCAGGTTTAGAGATTAATTGCCTTCGTTCTCTTAAATGTTTTTAATGCAAAAACAATGTTAACTGACGCAAATTTGCATTGTGTTTTTCTCTTATTTAAACCTACTACATATGCTTGGCATATATTTATATTTGCAAAGCATGGATTTTTAGTTTGCTTAATCCAGTTACTATTTTTGCAGCAAAGACAGTAGCACAAATACCCTTAATGACCTGGTCAAACCCATGGAAAGTCCTGGTTAGTCGTATTGCAAAACTTGCTCTTTCTGTTATAATTCTAATGGTTACACATCAGGTGTTTGTGTATAGTATTACGCTTATTAGGGAATGAATTTGCATTAAAAGAAAGAAATCATAATGAAAGACTATGTGGTTGGATGTGATAGATAATTAGTACATAAGCATCTGGAAATGAGATATGGGAGATGATGTTTAGGGAATGCTGTTTCAATAAGCACTTTTTCAAAATTTGTCTTTCCTATTAAAATCACGAAATGAGATTTGATTGTGGGATCATTATATCTGAAGTTAAGCTACTTTCCATCTGTGTAGAGGTTGCAGAGAATGGGGTTTCAGAACGGCAAAGCAACAATCCAAGCAAGCAGCCTCGTAGGTGAGCTTTTGAAGTTAACTCGAACCTACTCTGTCAAATTGATCATTGGTTGATATGGAAGTAATGGAACCATTTAGGATTAGGGAATCAAATTGATCATGGGTTGATATGGAAGTAATGGAACCATTTAGGATTAGGGAATCATGATGCATTATGTCTACGAATTTAACTTGGAAATAACTACATTCATAGACTTAAGGTTGAATATCATATAGGATTCATGTAGAGTAAGTTTTGTGCAATTTGATCCGAATAGCCGCTGGAGTTGTCATTGCTGTATATACAGGTACTCGGAGATGACCTTTAGCAAGTGAAAACATTTGTGAGAATTTAAGAAGGGACTTTAGGGACACCTTGGCGCAGGGCTATGTTGCTTCTCCAAGCTTTGTTACAGAACACTTTTAAGGCCGCAATTGTTCCTGAAAATCTTAGGTAAGTGATTCAAATTTTAGTTACCGGGGATAGTAACAGGGTAATAGAAAGTGGATGTTTGATTGTGCTTGTTGTTCTTGTTGCAGTTTTATAAGGGAAGGGAAAAAAAAACAAAAGATAATAGTAACGACTACTAGTAGCAAATAGAATGGAGAAGGGACGTAGTGGCTCATATAAAGCTATGGGAGATGTAATGTATTTGTGTTTCGTGTTTTCCGTCATCTGCTTGTTTGGTATTTTACCATTTTAAGCTATTTTCAGGAGACTAGTTGTCCTAAACTTTGGTCAGCATCCTGTTTTGTGTGTCTTTTTTTTTCCGAGAATCTAATCTAAAGTCTCTCTTTTGAGCATGTAAATATTTGTCGCAATGTTATTTCATTTGTTTTCTTCCTATGGAATCACATGAATAGGAGCTTGCTATAACAATAATTGCTTCAGAAACTCGGAAATTCTTAGCTTTCAGACCAAATTGAATGCTGCTTTTTTTTTCTTTGCTCAATGGGAATGCTTTCGAGCCTTCGATGATGATCTTTTGATCTCACAGTTCCGATGCTGCTGAACATCTGAACCACTCAAATTTCAGTGGTTCTAGATAGCTGAGGTGCAGTAGGAATGTAGGATTAAGCGCCAGTAAGCTGTCTTCGCTTTGGGCAAGTTATAATTTTGAACCGACCACACAATCAATAGGCGCAGTGGCCTTCCCAATTGGTTTTGAAAAAACTGGTATCAGATTCAGATTGTCCACCTAAAATTGCTGTAGATTTCTGGACTATAATAGACCAGAAAAAACTTCCAAAATCTCAGAAACAAGACAACTAGCGACGAAAAATTTACAACACAACGGGGTCAAGCTGCACCTAGAGTGCAACATAAGAATAGAAGCAACCAACTACCTATCCCAATAAAAAAAAGCCAATAAACCAAATGAGATGAGAATATTCTCTGCTTCACAAGAAGCTTTATTTTGTTAACCTGATGAAACCCACTTATCAGATCATGCACAAACTGACGACGGTTGATGGTACAGCCCAGCCGCAACATTTGTAAGTCGCACCTTGTTCTTCCTTCTCCTTTTCTTTGCCACAATCACAAACCCTTCACCTCCATTTGTCTCATTTGCATTCGCTCCATTCTCCTCTTCTCTACTATAAACTATCTCGGTTACTGCACTATCCTTTTCGGAGGTACCTCCTGACTCAGCTTCGGGGCTCGTTTTGCTAAGAGCAGCCGGAACCTCTTTCTGTGATGACTTTACTATGAAGCTGGCAAGCTCTCGCTTCTTCAAATCAACTGCATCTTTCTCAGCCTTTAGGCAACTGCTGGAGTCGACGGATACACTTGCATCTTCACCTGCATGTTGAGAGCTATTCTGCAAGGATCTTCTCGGAACAAACTCTGGTGCATCTGGATTCATGCTTCTTGGCGTCCCAACTCCATTTGAGTGAATAGCACTATAATATGGTGGTGAGTGAATCCCACATGAAACTACAGCCCAGGAAATAGGGTCTGCAACCATAATTGGGTAGCTGCCTATTGTTGCTGCTGAGCTTTGCAGATCAATAACCAAGAAACCTCCAGGGTTGTAAGGCTCTGCGGAGGCTGATAGCTTTGTCCGGCTTATATCAGAAGTTTTTTTCCCACGATAGGACCCCAGATCCCCTTCAGACTCTGACGTTAAGTTTTCCACTGACTCAGCACTTTCTTGTGATTCTTGTTTCTCACAGTGAAGCTCTGTGCCTTCGATTGGCAAATCCAACATTACAGTGTCGGACTTGCTTTCTTCTCCAGATGACGCACTTGAAGTCCTGTATATCTGAGTTTCAGTTCTCTCCAAATTCAGTTCTAATTTTTCTAACATTGGCTTCAGAACTGTACCTGGTGGTGCCAAAGCAACCTCTTTGTATGAGAGAGACTTTGAGGCCAAAGTAGTACTGGTCACAGCAGCAGCACCAGAAGCCTTTAACTGTGGTTTAGTTGTATTTGTACTGACATCTATCTCTGCATTCTTTAGAGCCCTACGGGGTGATGACTTAGAGAGGGAGGGTCCTTTGCTTGTTTTCTGCAAGGGAGAATATATATTCTGTTGCTGAACATCCTGATTCCTGTTGTGATGTTTATTAAGCAACATTCTCTTTTTCATAAGATCAGGCTGCCTTTGTCTGGATTTCCTTCCAGCACCATTTCCGGATCTCCCCTTTGAGTATGCCTCTTGCCAGCCCTCGTCTAAAGTTGACTCTTCCACAGTTTGCCTGTCTACATTTAGCCTGTGTACTACAATATCACCTGTCTCAATATTGGTCTTATCAACAACTGTATCAGGATCATTTACTTCGCTCCTACTCTTAGTGACATCCGCTTCTGCCACATTGTTCCATGTAACAATGTCAATCTGTGAAGCAACTCTATGGGCGTCATCATCAGCTGATGCAACCTTATCATTGACCTGTAATATCTGTCGAAACAGAAGTAATGTCACAAACCTTTGACAGGAAATCCTGGAGTGATATATCTATCTCATTCTTTTCGTTTCAACATCTCACATGTTTTTTCTTTGGACTTCTAGTGCATGGAATGCCTTTAAAATTTAGATCAATATTCCAATTTAGACATACATCTAGAATACCAATCAGCATAGTTCAAACTTTTCAAGAAGAGTTCTACACAATTGACAGGTTTTTTATTCAGGTTATTATTTGATCAACAAAATCCAAAATGAGTGACCTGAGGAAAACAAGGATATTAGAGTTTAGGAATTACCCTGGCACGCCGATGTTTCCTGTGAGCAACATTTCCCTTAGTGTCTGGATCAGAACTTATATAGTCCAGGAGATCTGATACACTGCAAGAGAAGGTCGGACTTTGGTGCCAATGAAATAATTACCATATCCTTTATGTGTTCTAGGAGTTTCCATTTTAGTACCTAAGGTGGCCTTTGCTCGCGATGGAAGCATCAGGCTTTGGGATTCCATTTCGGCCTGCTTCCTGCTGCTCTATGGCTCTTGATTCAAAATATTCGAGCCATGCAGCAGCATCCTGTGAGAGACAAATGGAGAAAACAAACATGTATGTCTCAGAGTTCAAAACGTTCACTTTGTTACTTTGCTAGTAAGAAATTAATATTCGTCTGAGATTTGTATGCGAATGAACCAGAAGCAAATCAATCACCTGTGTACGAAGGTCATCTGCTCCAAGTTTTGCAGTAAGTATCTGAAGTGTAGTTTGTTCATGTTGCACACTCAATGAATGTGCTTCCATGAAAGAGAGAGCCACTGCTATTGCATGATAGCTTGCCGCAGTCTGGCAAAGTAAAACACAGAAAGCATGATTAGTTTAAGAATGCGCGCAAATTGAGGCAAGATAGATAAGGGAGGAACCTGAATATGGTCAGCTCCTAGCAATCTTTTATTGCTCTTTAGAGCTTCATGCAGGTACCTTAGAGCTAGATGATCATTCCCTACTTCTTTTTCCATCATAGCCACATTGATATATGTGGCAGCAGTATTTGGGTGAGATAGCCCACAAGTGAAGTGAAGAAGAAACAACGCCCGGTTCACATATCTATAACAGATAACAAATAAAAATGGTTAGAAAGAAGGCAGATATATTTAAAAGGAGCCAATCAGAGGAAAAGGTTGGACCATAAGCCATTCCAAGGCAACAAGACAAAGGTAATGGAAAAGCAAAGTAGTAAGGTTCCATCTTTAATGACTATATAACTATAAGAGATCATCATGTATAACTTACTTTAGTGCCAATTCAAAATGTTGAAGACGATAGTAAAATACAGAAAGATCCCCATAGCTTTTCATAGTGTCGGGATGGTCGAGACCAAGTTCTCTCTCATTTATATCTAGAGCCTTCTGCTGATATATTGTTGCCTGATCAAGAGAGGATAAAAAATCAGAGATGACGGTACCTCTCATCAATTTATTTATATACAGTGCCTAGAACGAGAACATCAAACTCTCTATTTGTTACTTGAAATCAAAGTTTCCATTTGGGAAGAAGATAAAAGATGATGATACCTGGTTAAAATCGCCAGTGTGGTATAGTACAACTGCGAGAAGACTGTACGCACATGCAGTATTTCTATGATAAGGCCCACAGACAGCAATCATCTTGACTAATGCCTAGGAAATGCAAGAAGTCAGCATCTCTTAGATAACAATTCAGTTGGTTAGAATGATGATCATGTAGCTATCAAAAGAAATGACACCTTTGTTCCATAGCTCACAGCATCATCTAGTTTTCCTTTGTCAAGAGCAAGTTTTGATGACTCCAAGAGTGTCCTTCCGTCAGATGAAATACACAGCACATGCTGTTCAAACGAACATATATCTTAAAGATTACTCTCTAGAATTTGAACCATAAAATCGAAGCAGCCGTAGATAAATAACAGATTGTGACCGAATCTCTATTAGTCAAACTAAAATTGGATCATGGAGAGGCGAACCTTGCACACAGGTACCAATCCAATAATGTCAGAGCTCATGAAAGGATTTGGAGAATCGAAGTCAAAATCTCTTGAAACTAGTTCTAAACCAACCTGTAAAAGCATGAAATCAATAGAGAACTCTAATTTTGATACAAGCAGCAGTAACACAGAGCTACTTTACCTTCTGGCAGAGTCCTCGGAGGATAGAAAACTTTTTTAAATGATGGAACTCATCTTTCTGTATCCAACCAAATTTTCTGGAGAGAAATTTCTGTAGCCACTGTAATCTGAGACAGTACTCTTCACCGGGGATTCTATCGCACCCTTCCAATTCACGGCGGCCAAGCATAAAATTTAATGAAGCAGCTACCGCCACAGGTAGCTCTGCCATATTATTAACAGATGCAATAACCGCCCTAAGAAGATGCTTGAAAGCTCTTGTAATCATCTCATGAATACAGAGGGACTGTATATGAGGAAGTTTCTCAGCAAGTTTAGCCTGATTCATAGGTATAGTGGACCGAAATACTCATTAACATCTATTTACCATAAACTACGTCCGACCTCAACAAAGTCCCTTGAGATCAACAAACTGGCTTTATTCTTTCAAAATCAAAATAACTTGAAAACAGGGAAAGGCGCTATTAACAAGGTAAAGCATTCTTACCACATGTCCTAGAGAACGCATTTGGAGTCCTCTTATATGCATGAAATCAGTCAAAGTGCGACCATCAACTGGAGAAAGCTCCAGTGACCCGAAATCTGCTACCTAATAAACCATTACAATGATTACTTGATATGTATGGTTATATATATTTTCAGAAATTAATATCCGTAATCTAACTAAAGACATACCAGCCTTGGCAAAGCAATTTCATCATAGTAACCATATGCCATATTGGTAAGCTCTTCTTTTGACTGTATCACAAAAAATATTCGAGTAAGCACCACGGTGTCCGTCAGAGAATTAAAAAGAAATCATAAATAAATAAAACCGGAAACTCATGGCACTCGTGGTTGATGGTGCAAATTAGAAGAAAAACTAACCTTTAAATGGAGACCAGTTCCAGTTTCTTTTAGGCGAGAGAAAGCTTCTTCAGAAAGCAGTTCCTTCAGTTCAGTAAAGAGTCCATCAATGCTTTTCTGCCCTAGATCATCCTCCTCATTTAACTCGTGCAGTCTGGTATCTTTTTCATTCACGGCACTTATATTTTCTGATTTCTTACTTTTGCTCTTTAGATCTTTAAATTGTTTTCCCAAGCCTTTAACTGAAAGTTCAGTTTCATCATTAGTTGCAGGCTTTCCACAGACGTCTGTTTCTTTCTTCTGTAGATGCTGAACCCAGGTAGAACCGAGTTCCCATCTGATGGGTCTTACAGAAGATACCCTTGTTTCTTCTAACTTTGTTAAGTTAATTTTTACTAACTCCTGTATAATACATCTATAAGATTCTAAATCATCCCAATCAAGCTGTGTGGGCTGGTTCTCTACAGATGTTCCAACACTATGGGGCCTGTGAAACTCTACCCGTAAGCTGCAATAAAGTTAACAACCAAGATGGAAAACAACAAGTTAGATGCTGAAATATGTCTTTTCTCAAGGGATGAGAACAAATTGTGAGAAAGTTTGTTACTTTTGTAAACACCGCAATGTTATAGATACAGTCGGAAAAAACCTTTGATAAATTCATTTAAGAATTAATACTCAAAAAGTAATGAATGCAAGAGAGGCCCTTAACAAAATAGAAACTTTAATAAGAACATGTACGGTGTGCAAAATACGCATATTATTAAAAATCTTAGGGACACATACCTGTTAAGGTTAAGAGCATTAGCTCCTCCATCCGGCAGGTCATCGATTAAAATATCACGGAAATCAGACATTGCCTTCTGAGTTTGACCCTTGACATTTACCACCGCAGTATATCCACACTGTCTTACAATAACTTTGCCTAAAGCCGGAGTATCCTGGATATTTTTTTCTTCACTGGTTATAGTCTTTAGAAGAAAACATACATGCATGACTACTAAATGCACTGTGGATGATTACAGCTCCACTCTAATTCAGTCATCTAAGAAAACTACTACTTGATGAGAGAGTGGAGCTAAAAGTATAGCTAGTTCAAGGCCTACACCATTTGCATGTAGATAACTGAGGAAAGATGAGAAAATACTTACATGAACAATCACACTCTCATCAGCTGTAATCCCTTTTAGCAAATTCCTTTCAGCAAGTTCCTCGGATGATAGAACAAATGCATCATTTTGAAATGTAGCTTCAGGCTTTGAGTCAAGGCTGGCTATATCACGTTTTACAACAATAGACAAATCTCCAACATGATCCTCAAGAAGGATCGAGCCAGCAGGTAAGTCAGTAGTCCCACTTGTTTGTTGATTAGTATCCATCACGTTGCAAATGGCTCTAACAGCTCTTTGCACTGAGGTATCAATAAACTGGCTATGAAGCAAAAAAGCTTTCTTATCTCGAATAACTCTCTCCTCCTCAGTCTTGCAAGGAAGCGTAGCTAATACAGAAAACTCAGCCGCCCAAGGTCGATGATCATATTCACCATTTCTCCCCTGACCTCCACCATTCCCGCCCCAATGTTCATCCTCTGTTGGTAAAGGAGAAGCAGACTCAGAAACAGGAGAAGGTACAAGCCATGTGTTTGAGCGTAATCCAAACGGGAGGTTGCCAAACTGAAAAGCCAATGAAACCAAACTTCAAATTGTTGAGCTCAAAAAGACTTGTAGAAATAAAATCATTAACAAAGAAAACATCAGCCACCTTATTCCGATCAGTGAAAGCTTTCATTAAAGATTCATATGCCTGCATCAATCCCCAGTACAATATAAAGTTAGTTCCTTTGTGGCAAAAGTAGAAATATTTGTAATATGCAAAGCATTAAGGTAATAATAACCTTGGCAAAAGCATTGCTGACATTCTGGAGCAAATCAACAATGGAATGACAATGTGAGAGCTGTTTTCCAACGGCGAAGAACCCTTTTACAGAAGCAATCACATGTATAACCTTGCCATTGCAAATCTTAACCTTAAGTCCAAAATAGTCACCATCACGCTTCTCTCCAGCTTCTTCACCATCAACTTTCTTCAAATCTGTCGAAGACGGAGAAAGATGAAATCAACTCACTTGTGAAAATGAGTATCAACCATAGAGAACTAGTGAGTGTTAAACTTACGAAGAATCGGAGGAGATAGGTGGTGAATGGAGAAGAACTCGTAGAACTGAGAAAGTTTGGGTGTGGTGTGGATAGCGACCATGTCGAGGCCGTCCGGCGCCGGTGTCGGATTGGCATTGCCGGCAACGATGGATTTGTTGGGAGATTTGGAGAAGAACCTGGTGGTGCATGCTACAATGTCGATGACTCTCCGTACCTGAGTCAACGCCTGACTTTCCTCTAGATACTCCTCTGTGGCATAAACGTAAATATTACAAACTCTAAGGGCATCGATCAGTTAGTAAAGTACAGAGTCTCTTTAACAATTAAACAATGATTTAGTAGTGATATATCTCACTGTGTCACTGACACTTTCTGTGCCACTTCTAGAAATGCGAATGTTGTGTTTATAGTTAATTCGAATGTTGTGTTGGTCTCGATACTACTCTTGAAGAAGAAGAATTTTGAATTACCTGGAATCATGCGGAGAAAACAAGGCTTGAGGGAAAGTACTTGGATGTTGTCATTCAATTTATGCCCCTTCACCTACACATTAAGCCAACCAATATAATTATCAGTCATGTCTTTTTTGATGAACAAAACTGATGTTTGATTGATATAAACTTGAGAATACCTTATGGGAGAGAGAATAGTTGGTGAAATGGCAAGTCTCAACGTGAGATGCTAAAAGCCTTCTCACGTCAATGATTTTGTCAGTAGAAACTCCCTTGAGTATCACTTGAGTTTCGTACGGAGTGGTGACTGTGATTTCAACCAGACTCGGAGCCAACAGTTTATCGTCTCTCTTCTTCTTATCTCCTCCTTTCCCTTTGTTGTTTGATTTCCCTTTGCTTGACCTCGGTGCCATTGATCCCCCTTCATCCAATTACACACACATATACAATAAGAGATCACTATCTAAAGAGTAATAAAAAGTGAGTCAATCCAGACAGAGGTAGGTAGGTACCTTGGAGCAGCAGAGCAATCAAGAATCTTGAGCCTTGAGAAAGAAAGGTGAAGAGAAGATATATAACAAAAAGAAAAAAAGGATAAGGGTTTTGGATGGGGTTAACACTTTGGTTTTGAGATTTATAACCAATCCTGGCCTCTCCTTGTCGCTAACGCCAAATCTCTTTTTTCTATCTCTATCTCTTATTAGAACGTTACATGTGATTTTGATGTTCACATTAAAGTTTTAATAACAATACTCCAATCACAGTCTCATGCAATTCGACCGAGACGAGGTGATGGTTCAGATTCGCCCACGTGGCAACTATGAGAGTGGTGGTGGGGACACTGACCTCTTTGTCCGACTCCGTTTTGTTTGTTTACGCTTCTTTTAATAACAATCAACGGTTCGAATCGTCTGCTCACTGCAGTGTGCTTTTAGTGGTCACCCACTCGAAGTCAATTGTCTTTTTTTTAACAAACCACACCTACTTAATGTCTCTATACACATGATGAGCACGAGTTATAACACTCCCTTTCTCCTTCTTACGATACTTACAACGTTAAACCTTTAAAAAGTTGTACACCAAATTTTTGAAATTGATCAATTGTAAAATGATGTCAACACCACAGATATTATACCCACCTGTTCACCTATTATTGATTCAGAATCCATCTAAATGAGTGTAGGAACAATGATATTATAATTAGATCCCCAAGCTTTCATTTTACACTTTAATTCCTCCCTCAAGTATTCCCTTTGTAGAGAGTACCAAGCGTGCGTGGGACAAAATTGAGATTTGAGAGATTAGGAGACACAAACAAGCCTTCTTAGTAATGTGAAAGTTTTTTATTAACTAATTTCAATACTGTTTAATGATGATTACACTAAGCTAAAAAAAAACCAGAAAGAATTGGAACCTTTTCAATTTTTCATAAAGTTCCATTTTTTAACCAGTCCTTGGTGCACAAGAGAGCCTCCAAGGTTTCACCAGGAAGAGATGTCCTGTAATTGTCCATCTGCTTCACCTCTGTGTCGAATACGGAATCAGGAGAGACGGTGCTGAAGGGGACCGAGAGAAGATCCACAGCCATCTTTGAGAGAGTTGGGTAGTTGGTGTTGTTGACCCTCCACCAGCTCAGAACGTTAAAGTCTTCTGACCTCGGAATCAAATTTTCTTCCAAGTATTGATCCAGCTCCGTATTCATATCTGTCATGTACATCTCGAAGTCTGACAATGACTCTCCTATTGTGATGAGGGTAGACCCTTCCTCGAGAAGCACGTCTACCGGAAATGTTGTGTGGTCTTCCTCTACCATTGCGTGTGCTTGAGAATCATCACCACGTTGTTGGTCCTCTTCTGTTAGCTGACTCTCTTCACTCACTCCCTCCCAAATCCCTACCACATTCTGCTTCTCTGCCTTAAGCTGTCTCTCATGTTGATGTGACTCTGTGGTTTCCTCTACTTGTGGACTTGTCTCATCACCTGATTGTCCATTCCCTGTATTGGTAGCTTCAGCCATGTCTGTGGTTTTCTCTACTTGTGGACTTGTCTCATCACCTGATTGTCCATTCCCTGTATTGGCAGCTTCAGCCATGTATGTGGTTTCCTCTACTTGTGGACTTGTCTCATCATATGATTGTCCATTCCCTGTATTGGCAGCTTCAACCATGTTTGTGGTTTCCTCTACTTGTGGACTTGTCTCATCATATGATTGTCCATTCCCTGTATTGGCAGCTTCAGCCATGTCTTGATGGAAGTGAGATTCCTGAGCCACCTCTATTTCCGAAAAGCCATGATCCACATAAGCATCCAACAGGTTCTGTTCACTGTAGTTAAGGTACAGATCATGGACTGCATCTTCGACAGACTTGGTCCATTTCTCTGCATCTTCACCATACGACTTATTGAACGTAAACTTAATGAGCTGCATTTTGAACCGAGGATCCATGACCACTGCAACTGCCAACACAAGGAAGCATCCTCTCCAGTACTGGTCGAATTTTTCCCTCAATGATTTTGCTAGGTTTCTGACATCCGGGTCTTCACCCGGGGCAGCGTGGCTCAGATCTAGCTGAAGCTTTGTCATCTCATGGTACAAATCGTTTGCTGTCAACAGGTTTGGCCCAGTCAATGCATTACCCGCTTCGACAAGTACCTTCAAGCATGAGCAAAGACTCTCAATCTTTTTCCATTCCTCAGGAGATAATGATATTTTGTAGTCAGGATGGCAGGTTTCCAAACTAGAAAACACTTGTCTGTGTTCACAGGCAGCCAACAACATATTGTAACTTGTGTCCCATCTCGTTTGGTTGTCAATAAGAAGATCTTTGTAAAGCGAAGGGGATGGAAACCGTCTCTTCAGTTCATCAAATCTGTCTCCGCAAGCCTCGTTGGTTTGGATATACTTGATGCTATCTCGGACTTTCTTTATGGGTTCTTGAAGCCGCTCAGCTGTGAGTGCATCTTGCGCCATACTGCTTAAGATGCGAGCATAGCATCTCCCCATCAACAACTGACCATTCAACACATGCTGGTTCCTGAAAGACAAGAAACCTCTGAGATTGTCGATGGAGGTTTTATTTACTAATGATTGGCTGACAGCGATGCTCGAAATCTTTCCCTCCAAGTTCCAGTCGGATAAGCAAGCTGTTATAGGCTGGTTTAACGCAAAATCAGAATCAGGAGAAGCCACAACAACAACATTTAGAAGGCGGTGAGTCAAATTCCAGTCTTTATCAACAAAGTGTCCTGCCACAAAAGCGTAAGCCACTGATTGCTTTGATGACCACAAGTCTACTGTAAGATTAACTCCCCCAGGAATCTCTCCAATAATGTCCAAAATTTTCTGCTTTTGGGATAGAAACATAGCGAGACAATCAGCATGAATGGTGTCGAAGCTAGAGACACTGAAGCGGGGACGAAGAGCCTGCAGAAAACCAACAAAACCAGGATGCTCGACCATATCAAGAGGGTAATCATGCATAATGATCATCTTTGCCATCTCAAGGTTACAGCGATCTTGATCTAGAGGGACATCAGCAGAAGACATTTGACGTTTCTTGGGAAGGCAAGAAGTGGGTTTTTCATCCTTGGTTTGCAATATCTGACATTTCTTAGGAAGGAATGAGGTGGTTTCCTCCTTGATTTGCGAGAGCTTATTGTAATCTGGGATCTTCGCACAAATACCCAAGTAAATGTGACGCTTAAGGTGGCTAGTTCCTGAACACTTATTTTCAGACATGTAGGCAAAGGATTTGTTGCAGTGCATGGGGGGTCGTGTATCACAAACAACGTCGGTATCAACCAGCTCTGAAGGATTAGTGTCCATAGTCCTGAAAACAGAGAAAGCAACGTCGAATCAATTATACATCAAACGTTTGCTTTGACACAATATCGATAATACTCATGAGAGCAAACGAAGAAACGAAGGAAGAAGAGACCAGGGAACAAAGAGATCCGACAAAAGAGAAGACACATCGCAGAACACAAAATCTCCAGAGAATAAACACGAAAACAAAGAAGAGAGAAAGTTGAAACTCACACACACAAAGGAAGAAGACTCTGAAACGCGTGTGTAATGGGCTCTGATTTCACCGAAACGCTAAGCAAATCGAATTGGACTTTCAGTTTTAGGGTTTTGAGCTTTTCCTTTTCGCCGTCGGCCCTTTTCTGTTTCTCTCTCACTTATATAATCAGGACAAGTAATAGACTCGCTCACGTACAACAAACAATATAAAAGAAAAAAGGAACCCTACCAAAAACAAAAAAAATGGAAATACAAAAGAAAATGGGAAAGACAAATTTTGTTAACCAATTACCAAACAAACAGATTATTATTTTTATTATTCCCAAGTAAAAGACATAAACAATATCTAACTATTAAATCTTATCCCATTAACATTTATTATTAAGTTTATATATATATATATATATATG